>JAEEGG010010529.1_pt1 | contig 20396 bp, 12 predicted proteins | sample 9134161 | NCBI WGS metagenome assembly JAEEGG01 (sample SAMN16246543, study PRJNA631951) | gut metagenome | biome: gut microbiome; feature: rumen; material: CR-attached | host: Bos | place: Iran: Karaj | collected 2018-10 | reverse complement strand
GTCCCCAGTTGATCAGCTGGTCCAGCGAACCCGTAATCACATTGACGCCACCCTCATGGAGCTCGTCAACGATCTTCTCCAACGAGGCATTGTCGTTCCACTCCTCGTAGGGAATACTCTTGATGTGCGGTTTCTTTACTTCCATTCCAAGTCTCCTTTCCGCCAGGCATACGCCAAGCCTAATACCAGAACTACCAGGAAGAAGCCGATGCTCAGCAATGCCATCGCACCGAAGTCCTTCACCACTACTGCCCATGGATACAGAAACACCGTTTCCACATCAAACATGAGGAACAGGATGGCGAAGAGGTAGAATCCCACAGAAATGGGCAACCACGAGGTGCCTCGCGTGGGGATACCACTCTCATACGGCTCACCTTTCACCTTCGCGTAGGACCGCGGTCCTATCAGCTTGGCTACGACGTAAGCCGCCACCACCAATGTAATAGCCGTCAGCAAGACGGTAATTAACAAAGCATAGTTCATAAAAACGATTAATATAATGTTATAACAATATTGTTCTCATTCTGAAGCGGTTACGTCACTAAAAAAAGTACCTTCGCCGCTATCATGCTGCAAAGGTACGAATTTTTTTTGTAATTCTATACAATCTTCTTAAATTTATTCTCGATATTCCCAGATAGGCCGTTAAATAATCTTAACGGGATTCTTCACCACCAGTTCCCTCGGGAGCCTGATCACTTTCAGGCGCTCGTACCAGATACGGTTGGAGCCGGCTATGTGCTTCTGGGTGTGGCTGCTGATGATATAGTAGCTGGCCGCATAGGTGACGCCTGCAACGCCCTCATTATACATATTACGCACGGCATTACAGCCGCCACCACCAACGCCAACCACCTTGATGATGCCCTGCATCGTATCTTTAACTTCGTTAAAAAACGGAATCACATCTTCGCCCATAACCATATTTTTGAATTCGGCTACAAAGGTAGCAAACTTTTCCCACATCTCCAAATCTTCACAAGGCTTGCGACACGGCACACTGCATATCAACATATCAACATATCAACATATCAAATTGAAAATGAAAAATATCAAATAACCTTTCATAAAATTTTATATATTATATATAATATATATATTATATATAATATATAATATAATATGTCTCTTTCGTTGCTATTTTGAAAATGCCTTTTGATATGTTGATATGTTGATAGGTTGACAAATTGCTACATTTCGAAATATCTTTACATATATGATTCCCTTATAATATGTCCAATATCACCCTAAAGGAGACTGGAGGTTTCCTGCCATGAAACTCAAAGTTTCAATAATGGAAAGTCTGAGTTTCCTTAGCCCTTCGTGCAGCGGGCTAAAAAGCACGAGAAAGAGCAGCTCAAGGCTGCCCGAAGTGTTGGTAAATTATGTTTACTTATGCAGTAGAAACAAGGCTTGTGGAAATGAAAGATTATTCCAACACTTCAACTTGATTGGTACAAAAGATTTCCCAGAAAGCCAAAGAATCTGCGTGCTTTTAGCATCTTTTATGCTCTGGCAGACAGATTCAGGCTAAACTGTCGTAATTGATTATAAGACATTGACCCTGTGTCCCTGCGTCTCTGCGTCCCTGCGTTGTACCTTGTAAACAATATGGGAAAAGCAGATTTTGAAGGAGTCTGATTAAAAAACTTAGTTTTTTATTTGGTTTCTGAGAAAAATACCTTAACTTTGCAGAATCTAACACATAGATGAATGTATAATCAAACCGATGCTATAGCTATTAGCTTGTAAACATCACATGCTTATGACACCAGAAGAAAAGGCAAGGGTAAAGATTGACCAGATGTTTGAGGAGGCTGGTTGGAAGGTCGTGGATAGGGATTTCTATTCACCCACCATCACAGCTGCTGCCATTCGCGAGGGACTTCTGGAAGGGAATCGTGAAGCAGACTATTTCCTGTTCCTCAATGGTATGGCTGTAGGCGTTTTGGAGGCCAAGCGCAAGGAGGTGAATGTAGCCTCAAATGTGGTTTGCGAACAGGCTATCCGTTATACGAGATATGTCCCAGCCGATCGTTACAGAGCTATTGCCAATCTGCTTCCGTTCATCTTCGTTTCAAACGGCGAAGAGACCTATTTCCGCGATTGTCGTGATGAAGAATCCAACTTAGAACCGCTCAACAGGATTTACACCCCCAAGGAAATGGTCAAGATGCTGGGCATCGAAGATCCCTTTGCAGGCTTGCCAACTCTGAATAAGAAAGGCCTGCGCGACTGCCAGTACGAGGCCATTTCTGAACTGGAGAGCAGTTTCCGCACAGGTCAGAACCGGGCACTTCTTGTTCTTGCTACAGGTGCAGGAAAAACCTATACCGCTTGTATGGCTGCCTATCGTTTCCTGGCTTATACACCCATGAAACGCATCCTGTTCTTGGTGGATAGAAACAACTTAGGCAAACAGGCAGAGGGTGAGTTCGGTATGTTCCGACTCACAGAGAATGGCGATCCCTTCAATACCATTTTTACGGTGAATCGACTGAAGTCAAACAAGGTGCCATCAGATAGTAATGTGGTCATTTCCACCATTCAGCGACTGTTCTCCCTGTTATCAGGAAAGGAAATAACCGATGATGACAACGACGACGACGATCCTGCATCAGGCGAGGTGGAACTACCTGGCAATATCCAACTGCCACCAGACTTCTTCGATGTGATCATCATCGACGAGTGCCACCGTTCTATCTATGGTAACTGGCGTAAGGTGTTGGAGTACTTCAATACCGCCAAGATGATTGGTCTGACAGCGACACCTGTGCCAGAAACATTGGCCTTCTTCAACAAGAACCTTGTGGTGAACTATACGCTGGAGCGTTCCATCGTCGACGGTGTGAATGTGGATGGTCGTATCTATCGTATCAAGACAGAAGCCACAGAAAATGGCGGTGCCATTCTCAAGGGTCAGAATATTCGAAGAGTGACCAGATACACAGGTGAAGTAGAGGACATCAAGAATGAGGAAACCAAGAATTACACCCAAGAAGAACTGAACCGCAGTATCATCAACCCGGCTCAGATCAAACTGGTGTTGGAAACCTATCGTGATGCAGTGTATACAGAGATGTTCACGGATCCTCAGCGTGAGCCCATCATGGACTATCTGCCCAAGACGCTCATCTTTGCGCTCAATGAGAATCATGCTACGAATATCGTCAAGATAGCCAAGGAGGTATTTGGCAGAACTGATGATAAGTTTGTGCAGAAAATCACCTATTCTTCAGGCGACAGCAACGAACTGATACGCCAGTTCCGTAATGATAAGGAATTCCGCATAGCCGTTACCTGTACACTCGTGGCTACGGGTACTGACGTCAAGCCCCTGGAGGTGGTGATGTTCATGCGCGATGTGGCCTCCGAACCGCTCTATATCCAGATGAAGGGACGTGGTGTGCGTACCATTGGCGACGACCAGTTGCGTAATGTGACACCTAATGCCTTCAGCAAGGACTGCTACTTCCTGGTGGATGCCGTTGGCGTGACAGAATCCCACAAGACGGTTCCTGGTGGTGGCAATGGCCCTCAGGGTCCGACCATCACACTGAGACGGCTATTAGAACTGTTGACGCATGGCAATGTGTCTGACGAGAACCTCCTGACCCTTGCAGCCAAACTGCCACGCATCGACAAGAAATGCAATGACAGCCAGCGTGAAGAATTCAAAAGACTGGCTCATGTAGGTATGAAGGAGATTTCATCAAATATCTATGAGGCTTATGCAAGGGGTCTGGAAATCTACGAGGATATCAATGCTCCCAATCTGGAGCGTAAGGCATTGGTGGCTCCGCTGACGCATCATCCTGAGGCACGTCATTACCTGTTGATCTTGGCAGCAGGATTCGTGGAAACCCTGCAACCAGGCGAGGATACGCTTATCTCTAAGGGCTTCTCACAGGAAGAGGCCCAAAAAGTGACATCGGCCTTTGAGGAGTATTGCGAGGCGCATAAGGATGAGATAGAGGCCCTTCGTATGATCTATAACAATGAGGGTGAGCCTCTGACTTACTATATCCTGAAGGACTTGGAGAACAAACTGAAGATGGCCAACAACAAATTCCAGTCTTCACGCATCTGGAATTCGTATGCCATTGTGGATCCTCAGTCTGTCAAACGACATACCACCAAGGAGGAAAAAGAAGCACTCACCAATATCATTCAGTTGGTGCGCTTTGCCAATCATCAGATAGAGAAACTGGAGAGCCTGTACCCCTTGGCCCAGCAGCGCTTTAACCTCTGGTATGGACAGATGCAGCGAACGGTGACAGAATCGCAGATAGCCATCATCCGTCAGATCGTGGACTATATCGCCTCGAATGGCGCCTGCACCATCAAGGATATCATCGACGATGACAGGTCGCGTGCAGCGCAGCTGATCAGTGCCTTTGGAGGAAAAGAGCAGGCTGACGAGGCACTGGTCTCACTCTCGAAGTTCTTACTTTACAGAAAAACCGCTTAACATTTTATGGCAACAAATAAAGAAACATCGCTTACCAAAAAAGTCTGGACGCTGGCCACTACGCTTTCAGGGCAGGGCATCGGCTTTACAGACTATATCACACAACTAACTTATCTCTTGTTCCTGAAGATGGACGACGAGAACACCGAAATGTTTGGTGAGGCCTCGTCCATTCCGGAAGGCTACCGTTGGAAAGACCTCATCGACCTGAAAGGTCTGGACCTAATTGCCCAGTACGAGGAGACGCTGAAGAAACTGAGTGCAGAGGAAAACCTCATTGGCACCATCTTCGTGAAGGCCCAGAATAAAATCGACAAGCCCGTCTATCTGCGCAAGGTCATCACCCTCATCGATGAGGAACAATGGCTGGTGATGGATGGCGACGTGAAGGGTGCCATCTATGAGAGCATCCTCGAAAAGAACGGTCAGGATAAGAAGAGTGGAGCAGGCCAGTATTTCACCCCTCGTTCATTGATCTCTGCAATGGTCGAAGTTACTTGTCCCAAGATAGGAGAAACCGTTTGTGACCCCGCTTGCGGAACGGGTGGATTCCTTTTGGCTGCCTACGACTTTATGAAGGATCAGTCGCAGGATAAGGCCAAGCGCGATTTCCTGCGCGATGAGGCTTTATTAGGCTATGATAATACTGCCCTGGTGGTGACGCTGGCCTCTATGAACCTCTATCTGCATGGCATCGGCACCAATCGCAGCCCGATTCTTTGCGAGGACTCATTAGAGAAACAGCCTCAGAAACTGGTGGATGTCATTCTGGCTAATCCGCCTTTTGGCACACGTCCTGCTGGTAGTGTGGATATCGACCGTCCGGATTTCTATGTCGAGACGAAGAACAACCAGCTGAACTTCCTGCAGCACATCATGGTGATGCTGAAGAATACGGGGCGCGCTGCTGTGGTGCTGCCTGACAACGTGCTGTTTGAAGGTGGTGCTGGCGAGACCATCCGTAAGGAACTGCTGAAGGACTTCAATCTCCATACCATTCTCCGCCTGCCTACAGGCATCTTCTATGCGCAGGGCGTGAAGGCCAATGTGCTCTTCTTTAAAAAAGGAGAACCAACCCAAAATGTGTGGTACTACGACTATCGCACAGGCATCAAGCACACGTTGGCCACCAAACCCATGCTTCGTCACCATCTTGACGACTTTGTGAAATGTTATCATGCAGAAAATCTCTCTGCACGTCAGGAAACCTACAGCGAGGAGAATCCCAATGGCCGTTGGCGCAAATATCCCGTTGCAGAATTGCTGAAGCGCGACAAGACCAGCCTTGATATCTCATGGATCAAGGAGACCAACGACGATGATGATATGACACTCACAGAGCTGATGCAGACAATCCAGCAGAAGAGCGACAACATCAGCAAGGCAGTCTCACAGTTGCAGGACTTATTAAAAGGAATTGAGGAATGAACGAAAATATGGATTTCGAAGCCTATATACGCCAAGGTGAGCCAGATAGGAAAGAAAAAGCTTCTATCTGGCAAACTGCCATAGGACTGCAAGCTGTGGATGGCCTGAAAACGTCGGACTATCTGATACAGACGGCTCGCAAGCATATTGAGGGCGATATAGATATTGACCAGGCACGCGAACTGATAAAAGCCTATTATCAATCCAAATCTGTACGTGAACCAGATGATGACGAGAAGCAAGAGGCTGATAAGGTATCGGCCAATATTACCAAGATACTCTCGTCGAAGACATTCGACTTCAGTACCAATGGACTTGTGTCTTTGCATCGTCGCATTTTCGAAGGCGTATTTAAGCATGCTGGCAAAGTGCGTGATTATGATATTACCAAGAAGGAATGGGTGCTTGAGGGCGATACCGTAAACTATCTGAACTTTGAAGATTTGCGTCGTGCCATCAACTATGATCTGGAGCAGGAACGTAATTTTAGCTATAAAGGTATTTCGCAAGACGCGATGATAACTCATTTATCCAGATTCGTTTCTGGCTTGTGGCAGATACATGCTTTTGGTGAAGGGAATACGCGTACAACAGCAGTGTTTACGATTCTTTATCTGCGCCATATAGGATTCAAGGTTACCAACGATATGTTTGCCCAGCACTCTTGGTATTTCCGTAACGCTTTGGTGCGTGCTAACTATAAGAATGCCGTAAAAGGCATTGATTACTCACCTGTATATCTGGAGCGTTTCTTCCGTAACCTATTGCTTGGCGAAAAGTGGGATCTGCGTAACCGCTATCTGCATATTAATCCAAGCAAAGAATGGAGAGAACAACCTAATCTGGATACCCGAACAAGTAACGAACAAGCACCCCACAAGCACCCCACAAGCTCCCCACAAGTACAGGACAAGTTGCATACTGACGATCCCAATATCTTAAGAATCGTTCAAGTAGTAGGTGCACAAGAACTATCAGTAAAGGAGATTATGGATGGAATTGGATTGAAAGATAGAAAAAATGTTTTGAATCTTTATCTCAATCCAGCCATCACTGGTGGCTACATCCGTCTGCTATATCCTGACAAGCCTCGTCATCCACGACAGAAATATCTGCTAACTGATAAGGGATTTGTGCTTTACAAACAACTAAGAGGAGAGTAGTGTATGGATACAAAGAAGTTACGCCAGAAGGTACTCGACCTCGCCATACGTGGTAAGCTCGTTCCCCAAGACCCGAATGATGAGCCAGCCTCCGTATTGCTGGAACGCATCCGTACAGAGAAAGAACGCCTGATCAAAAAAGGAAAGATCAAACGCAGCAAGAAGTCTGCATCTGATGATGAGATTGAAGCACCCTTCGAGATTCCTGAGAGTTGGGAGTGGGTGAGATTGGATGATATTGCCTATTTTGGTGGAGGGAAAACACCTTCGATGGAGGAAAAACGATATTGGCAGAACGGAAGGAATCTCTGGATTACATCCAAAGATATGAAATGTGACCGAATTAGTGATTCTTTAATGAAAATCTCAGATGAAGCTTTGCCTATTATGACACAGTATAATCCTGGGACATTGTTGATGGTTACTAGAAGTGGTATCTTAAGACATTCTTTACCTATTGCTATACTTGAAAAGGTAGCTACAGTAAACCAAGATTTAAAAACAATCTCATTCTATTTTTATGATATTGCTGAGTATATATTCTATTCTATAAAAGCAAAAGAGAAATATATCCTCAAAGAATATCATAAAGATGGAACAACTGTTGATAGTATTAACTTTGAAAAGTTTATTGATATTCTCTTACCTTTACCATCTTTAAATGAGCAGAAACGTATAATAAATGAAGTTGAGCGTTGGTTCACCTTAATTGATGAACTGGAGAGCAATGAGGGTGATTTGTTGAAGACTATAGATAAAGCAAAGTCCAAAATCCTCGACCTCGCCATACATGGTAAACTTGTCCCCCAAGACCCCAACGACGAACCAGCCATCGACCTCTTAAAACGCATCAATCCCAAGTTTGAACCTTGTGATAAGGAGAATTGTTCATTTGAACTCCCTAATTGTTGGGAGTGGACTACTATCGGTGAGATTGCTTCTTCCATATTATACGGTGTAAGCGAATCTGCAAAAGATAGTGGAAACTATAAACTACTACGTATCACGGACATTCAGAATAATAAAGTAAATTGGCAAACAGTACCATTTACTGATTTTGATGATAAAAAAGCGCTTCCATATTTATTGCAAGATGGTGATATCCTTTTTGCAAGGACAGGTGCAACTGTTGGTAAATCATATTTGGTAGAAGGTCTATCCCAGCCTTCTATATATGCGTCTTATCTCATACGGGTACAAACATCAAACTTGATATTACCATCGTATATCAAGATGTTTTTCGATTCTGGTTATTATTGGGAGCAGATAACTATGAACTCTGTTGGAATAGGGCAGCCAAATGTAAATGGAACAATTTTGGCAGGTCTTGCTATACCAATACCTCCTTATCAAGAACAGCTCCGCATAGTTGCAAAGATAGAAGAACTCTTTGCTATCCTTAATAGTATCAAAGAATCCTTAGAATAATAAATTTATGAACAGGCTTGTACTCATAGGAAACGGATTCGATTTGGCTCATGGTCTGAAAACCAGCTATAAAAACTTTATACTCTGGTATTGGGATCAGTGGGGACATCGCTTGTTGCATTCACTTGAAAAGAACGATACAGACGGATTGTGTTCGTTTAAGATAAAAGATAATGTAGAAGTATCTAATTGGGCTTCTGTGTTTCAGGGATGGTATTACAGGAGGGAGAATCCCCTTATTCCATGGCAAACAAACGATGTCATAAATCTGGCAATGAAGGATAGAGATTTGTGTGATTTTACCATAACGAGTCCTTTGCTTCAAAGAATATGTAAACATTTAGCTTATGACTGGGTTGATATAGAAAATGAATACTATTCGTTGCTTTTTCAGGAAAAGATGGATATGAAGAAGGGATTTATTGAACCCGATTATAAATCTATTAACATCCAATTAGATATCTTGCGAGAAGAACTAATCCAATATCTCAAACAAGTAGAGAAAGACGAAATAGATGCGATTAATGAAATAGAAGAAAAGATTTATCGCTCAATCAAAGAGAGAGAGTTGGCAGTTTCATATAAAAGAAGTGGAGCAGGGCGATCAAAAGCAGAATTAAACCCTACAAGGGTGATGTTACTCAACTTTAATTATACAAAGACTCCAACATTATATACTCAAAAGCACTCTCATGTGTCAATCAATTACATTCATGGTTGTTTAGACTGTCCAGAGAGTGTTATCTTTGGCTATGGAGACGAGCTGGACGATGGCTTCAAAAAACTAAAGGATCGAAATAATAATGAGTGCTTGCGCCATATGAAATCGATCCACTATTTAGAGTCAGCTAATTATCGAAAGATGCTGGAATTCATAGAGTCAGCACCATTCCAAGTATGCATTATGGGACATTCATGTGGTAACTCTGATCGTACATTACTTAACACGCTTTTCGAGCATCGTAATTGCGTGTCAGTAAAACCATATTATTATATAAATGGACAAGATGACAATTATCTTGAACTCGTTCAGAACATCAGTCGTAACTTTACTGATATGAAACTGATGAGAGACAGGGTCGTGAATAAGACATATTGCGAACCACTAACAAATAAGCGCACAGGGGGACAGAACGATGTGTGCATTGATTAACGAAAATCTATAGTCAAATTATGGACGACCAACAAAATATTATCATCTACCGCACTGCTGACGGACGTACTTCTGTGGCACTCTATGCCAAGGATGGCAAGATATGGCTGAACCAGCAACAGATGGCAGAACTTTTTGCCACCTCAAAGCAATTGATCAGCTATCATATAGTTAATATACTGAAAGAGAAAGAGTTGGATAAAATTTCAGTTGTCAAACAATATTTGACTACTGCTGCTGATGGTAAGAATTATAACGTGATATTCTACTCACTTGAAATGATTATTGCAGTGGGATATAGGGTACGAGGCGTTCGTGGCACGCAGTTCAGACAGTGGGCCACAGAACATCTGACGGAATATCTTGTGAAGGGCTTCACGATGGATGATGAGCGACTGAAGAATCCTGATGGACGTCCAGACTACTTCGACGAACTCCTGTTGCGCATCCGCGACATCCGTGCCTCTGAGAAACGCTTCTACCAGAAAGTGCGTGATCTGTTTGCCCTGAGCAGTGACTACGACAAAACGGATAAGGCCACACAGATGTTCTTTGCTGAGACACAAAACAAGTTACTTTATGCTGTTACGCATCAGACAGCAGCGGAAATCATAGTAGGTCGTGCTGATGCTAATAAGCCTAATATGGGATTGACCACCTGGCAAGGCTCGATTGTGCGCAAAGGCGATATCGTCGTTGCTAAGAACTACCTCCAGCAAGATGAGATAGAATCATTGGACCGTTTGGTGGAACTTTTCCTGACAAGTGCTGAAGAACGTGTGAAAGGCCGTCGTGACCTCACCATAAATTACTGGCGCAAGAATGTGGATAGCCTGCTCACTTTCCAGGAGAAAGATGTTCTTCAGGGAGCAGGTAGCATATCAAACAAGGAAATGGAAGCTCATGTCAGAGAGGTGTATGCTACTTATGACGCTCAGCGCAAACAAATCGAAGCTCAGCAGGCAGATGCAGAGGACTTGAAAATGCTTGAGGATCTGGAAAACAGTCTGAAAAATTGGAATAATAATATAAAATAGGTAGAAAGCATTATAACTATAAAGTAACACGGGGCCAGGCACGGTGTGATACAATTATTCATCAACTCATCAAACCTCTCGCTAACATCTACCATCCATTCTGGAAGTTTCTTCAGTGCCTGATAGACAAGGGCATCTGGCATCTTCTTGTAATAGGCATAGGCCATAGGGTCTGCAATAGCGGCAAGGGTGTCTGCATCGCCTCCAAGAGATATGGCAAGTTTGATGCAATCAACGTAATCTTCTGACTCCAAGAAGCAGATGATGGCTGGGCCAACATTGGCGCATTTCCAAAGATTCATCGTCATATCGAGATGGTCGATGAAGAAAGGACAAAGGCCGCCAATTAGGTTTTTGGATTGAAGAATCACAAAATGATGGTCAGACTACGGCATCGACGGGGATGTCGTAGGCGTCAATGGCGCGTTGGGTCGAAGACATCTTCACAAGGATCAGATGCTTGCAAACATATCATAGCAAAACTCCAAAGTACGCTCTTTGTAATTCAACATATACGAGAAGGATGTCTTCTCGCTCTTGATGACTCTGGTTACAGGTCGCAACAACTGCTGGAAGACCTTATAAGAATTCAGCTGTTCGTCGGATTCTGAATGCTGAACGATGAACAAGTACTTGTTGAGCGGATGCCTTCGCATGATCTCAGTGATCTGAAGGGCAAGCCTCTCCGTAAAATGAGCTGTGACATTTGAGAAGAAATAGGACATGTTGAAAATGATCAAGGATGGCAGTTCCGAACAGCCTTCCCAATAGGTCATGTCCATCTCGCTAACTGAATCCAGCATCTGATAGTGCAGCTTCCCACTGAACATGTCATCCAACATTCTTTTGCCCATGCGTTTCATCTCTATGGATATATCGATGCCGGTATAGGCCATGCCAGGCACTGTTTCTTCAAAGACTTCACAGAACGCGATACCACAGGTTGCGGGTCCACATCCGATATCAACCATCTGCACCCTTCCATCAACAGAGGACATCTGAGCCCTCATCCAATCCTTATAGGTGGAGAACAGATTCAGGCTGCTACAATAGTGTTGTCGCATGATATAATAGCAATATATCAGCACTTGCCGATCTGGAGACACCTGTTCGTCGAACATCTGGAGTTGATTGGAGAAACTGATCCTGCCATAGCCGATGGCATTCAGATTCGTGGCCATATCATGCCCAAAGACCTTTGAAGGCCATTTTTCGCCTGAAGCGTCCTTCACTGGCTGGAAGACGTGCTTGACAAAGGCCGCATTGAATTTCCCTGATACCGAGAATGTCGCCAGACTGAGATTCAACTCTTCGGCATCGTATTGCGGTACCTCAAAGCGGCCTGCCACAAAGTCGTCTTTCTGAACACGGAAAAAGCCATGCTTGCTTCGTACGAACTCCAGGAGCTTGAAGAACGTGAAATTGTTGGACAGCAACTCGGCATTTCCAAACATGACCAGATGCTCTTCTGCCCGAGTCATGGCCACATTTAGCTTACGATCGACAATGCTTCCATCGATTTTGTCTTCAAAGACATTGTTTGTAAGGAAGTTCAGTTGATAATACTTCTGGACGGTGAAGCCATATACTATATACTTACGTTGCGAACCTTGGTAGCGTTCCACTGTGTCTATCGTCATGTCATGCAACAGACCTATGCCGTATCTGTCAATGGCCTTGCGGACGGTTGCTATCTGATTCCTGTAAGGAACTATCACTCCAACGGTCCTGTTGACATCGAACCCATTGGTCTTTTCCATCTCGTAGATCTTCACCACCGTAGCTGCTATCATCTCTGCTTCCGTCTGATTCACCTTGTCGGATATGGCATCCTTAGGGGCATCAGTAGCAACAAAGACGATTCTTCGTGTCTTCAGCAAATCGATGATGCCATTCTTGCCTTCTCCCTTGTAAGGCAACACGACATTCTGATGGGGGCGAGGCACCTCTTCAAGCTGGTTGTTGTAGAATGCGAAGTTGGGGAAGATGGCTATATCATGGTGCATGCGTCCTTGCTTTCGGAGCATATAAGTGACACTCTCATTCCGTGCATATCTTTTAAGTAGGCGTTCAAACAGTGACAAACGGCAGTCTGTAAGATATATCTCATTCAAGAGGACATCCTGAACGCGACTGACATCCTCTGTTTGTTGTACGACGGCTGGCAACTGCTTGTGGTCGCCTATGAGCACGATCTTCTTGATGGCAGGCACCCCATTCGTATGGGCACTGAGCAGTCCTATGAGATGTGGTTCAAGTATCTGGGAGGCTTCATCGATGACGGCCAGTGAGAACTGTTTCAGTTGGAACAAGGCAATATTGCCGTTCATCGCGGTTGTGGTTCCCACAAACACCTTTGTACGGAGCAGAGCGTTTTGGAGGGTTTCCAAGTTCGCACTCTGCTCTACCCTCGTGCTGAGGAGATTGCCTTTGTACTCTTCGCCACAACTGAATGCACCTCCAATTCTGATGTAGTCTATACCCTCTTCAGCCAACTTGCTGCAGATCTCATCGACAGCCCTGTTGGTATAAGACAGAAGGAGGATGCTGGCATCAGGCTCCAGCAGCTCTTCCTTGACGGTGTTCAGCAAGCCGTAAGATGTCTTTCCTGTTCCTGGGGGACCAATGATCAAGAACAGATCCTTCGCCTTTTTCACATGCCATGCAAGGTCGTTGAATGCTCCATAGTCGCCTTTTACCGTTACAGACTCATCCGTCTGAGGCTCTCTCTGCAAGAGCAGGAGGTCTCGTCTGTCTTTGGGGGCTGTAAGGAAGGCTTGCATGCCCTTGTAAAGCGAACTGTATGAAGACTCCATGAAATCATGCTCAATGGCCCAGGGCTTGTCCTTCTGAGCTACGAAGACACGGTTGTCTGCTTGTGTGGCTCTCAGCGTGAGTCGGATAGTGTCTGTACCAATGTGCTCAATGGTACAACGGAACACCATGGTCTTGCGGGCATCAGGTTCCTTTCCTTTGGTATATGGATACAGGATGACAATGTCGCCAACACGGAAATTGGACATGTCGTTATCTGCGTTTTCAGAGAACCCCAACTCGACATTCCTGATTCGCCCTGTGGTTTCTTTGCCTGGCGACAACAGGGTCAGGCCATCATAGATGTTTCCCGCTTGTCGTTTCTCTTCCAGAGAGTCGAGCCATGTGGCTGCAAAGCCGGAACTTTCCTTGGTCTTGTTGCCAAGCTTGGACATGACATGCTCGTTGGCGACAAAAGTCAGGAAACGGAAATAATAGGCTTTCTCCAAGGCTGATGCCTGCTGTATGGGGTCAAGCACGCTGGCTATTTGCGGACGTATCCATTTATCCCAGAAACTGCCAGTAAGATTCTTCTTGTTGATTCGCTCTGGCGTGAGTTCTTCAAGAATCCTGTAGCCATCTGGCCGTGTATAGAGCATTTCAGACCATGCCAGTTCGTTTCTCACCTTAATGGCCTTGAAGATAAGCTCTGGCGCAAAGCCAAGTCCCAACAGGCTTTCAGTATACTTGGAATAGAGCAAGAAGGCATAGAGCTTATGGCCATTGTGCTCGTAGGCTTCGCTATAGTTATACCTGATAAGCGCCATATAAAGAAGCATTTGTATATAATGTTCTTCTGTCTGCCTTGGCATCACAAAGTTATCATAGGGGAATGCGCCCTTGCCGGACTTCTGCTCCATAAGAACCTTATAATCCAACTGAAGGAAGTCCATACGTCCTTGCAGACCCAGCATCTCCGAGAAGAAAGAGGGCTCCACGATACCGTTCCTGGAGTTGAACTGGCCTACCTTCTGTGGCAACAAAGTATGGATGGCCTTGGCGATATTCTGCTTCTGCCTTTGTGCTTCTTGGTGGAACTGAGGGGTGATTCCTGCTGTCAGCAGACTGATGGCATTGTCTTTAAAGAAAGTCTTTACGCTCTGGGAATATGGATGGGTATTGGGCAACTGATGGATGGACTCATCCAACAACTGTCCTGCCAGGTTACCTAAGACGATGGCTTCTGTCGTTCTCTGAGGCTCCAGTTTCTTTATCAAATCCACAAACGGGGAGTCTGCGTAGCCAGTGAAGCAATGGGCTACGGTCGAGATGTTGACGAGATAATCAGGCTCGAAAACGATCAGCTCTGGATAGATGATGCCGTCATCTTCCCTGGGACGTACAAGATTCACCTGGGCGTCTTTGTAGAACAAGTTCCTCAAATAGGTCCAATCATAGTCATAACTCCTATTTCCACGGGCATAGCATACCTTTGCCAAGTCACCGTCATCAGACTCCTCTGTCCTGACATAGACATATTCCGCATCCCAACTCTCCACGATGCCCCTCATGCATTCGCCAACCAAGATGGGCGTGTAGGAAGGGACTTTCTCTGTTGGGAAAAGACTGATGAGTCGGGAAGGGATATCTATATGATAGATGAAAGCGATGAACTGACAAAGGTTCTTCACATCAAAGAGGCAATACTTCTCCAAATCCTCGTCTGACAACTCATAGCGTTTTCTCAGACGGACACGGGTGTCATTGGTCGTCTTAACCAACCTTTTCGATGCACCATATTCTTTCAAGAGATAGTCTGTCTTGGCAAAATTACCACCAAAGTTGATACGTGTTTCCTCTGTCTTTTGCCTCAGACATTTGTTAAAGACCATATTCAGCCCATTATACACCTTACGATAGTCAGGTCTCTGGGCAATGGCGCCTTCTATTTCATCGAAGAGATTGGTGGAAGCCTCAGGTTCGTATGTCTCGTTGATGAGTACCTTTTGGGCATGATCGGATTCTGTGGAGAACTCTTCTATCCTCAGTTTCCGGGGAATCAATCCTACATCGGCTATGGTCTTGGTATCCAAGCCTTCCAATATGCATGACAGATGCCGATTGTCGCATACCGTCAGCCATGACTTGACTGTATCAGAGAGGCCCGATGTATCAATCTCTGCGTCTTGCCAGAATATGATGGCCGCACTGATCATCTGTGGCTGAGCCCCCAGAAGTTTTCCGAGTCCTTTGGTTACACGGCTCTTGTTCAACCTTATCTGCTCGTATGGGGTCTTCTCCCGAGTCCCTCCTTCTATAATGAGTTCACGAGAAGTCCAGGCTCCATTTTCACGAGCTACAATAGTACCACCCCAGTTCTTGAACTCCAATATCCGATAACCACCAGAGGTGATGAGAAGTGCATCGAGCTCCACGCCTTCGATATTGTAGTTTCCAATGATGATACACTCTTCCGTGGAATGCTCATACTGTTCTTTTAGCATCTGACAGACAGACTCGAATTGTCTTGTCTCTGCCAGATGGTTGTATTCTGATATCTTGAAGATCCGTAGTGCCATATCACTTCCCTGTTATTGTTTCCGATTCCTTGTTCACGATATGTCGTTTCCAATTGCTTAGAGCCTCATCTTTACTCGTATTGGCATAGCAATACTCGCACCTATGCGGACAGGTGTTATACTCACCTATATCCTTACTTCGCAAACAGCCACAGGCATCTCGCTGACCACTGTCCTTCATCGCATATCGGTCACCAGGCAACAATATTGCACTGGCAGGCAAAGGCTCTGGTTCGCCAAACAGATCATATCCTCTCTTCTTGATCATGGCTCCAATGAAATCCATCAGTCTTTCATCATCGTGTGCAAGCCTCACAATAAGGTCGTAGTCAATGCAATGATTCCTCTCTATACCAAACTGTTGCAAGTCGACTTTCTCGCCACAGGTTGCAAGAGTGTAGCCCCATTTCTTGTTCAATTCAGCAAGCCGCCCAGCAAATTCCAACATCTGTGGCTCTGTCCATTCGTGATAGGGAATCCTGATCTTCTCCAGATGGGCCTTCACTTTCCGATAGCCAAGGATATCCGCATAGCTGAAGACCAATTTCTCCGTGTATCCCTGCAATTGGTCAACTATCGACTCTATCTTAGACAAAAGGGTATCCATGCCAATATCATCTGTCAGAATAAGAGGATCGAAGCGCCAGATGACATGTCCGATGCCCAGTTTGTCCACAAGTCTCTTGAAGGTGTCTATACGTTGACCTATTGGGGGGACGCCTTGTTCTAATCTGTCTCTTTCGTAATCATTCAGGGTATATTGGATATAACAGCCTATATTCCTTTCCTTCAAATCATCAAGATGATTCAGCAAAGGCTGGGGATTCTTTGACCAAAACACGATAAAGCGTGTGTTCTGATACGACACATAGCTCTTGACCCCATTAAAAGGATTGGTCCATGCCGAATATCCTACCTTCAGACGATGGAAGAACCAATCGGCATAGAAGGCAGGTATATCCGTACTTCTACTGGCAGAGACAATCTCTGGAACTTGCATTTGCACAAGTTCGCCGTTTTCCCGTGGTAATATTTCCTTATCCCAACTTGCCATAACAGTCAGAAGAACATCGCCACAAGAAGAGGGATGAATGCCTAATCCGCGACTTCGGTGATGGGTTCGCCAACACAGGCATTGGGCTGCTGGATATGGAGCATCTGGGTGACGGTGGGAGCAATGTCGGTGATGTGGACTTCACGGCTGGTACTGCCATGCTCGACATTCCAGCCAAAGAACAGCAGGGGGATGTGGGCATCATAGGGATTCCACTCACCATGGGTCGTCCCTACCTTGGAGGAACTGGGCCAGAACTCATACCATCCTGCTTCAAGTACGAGCAAGAGGTCACCAGAACGGTGGGGATGATAGCCTAAGAGTGCACGGCTGCGGAGCACATCAGGGACACTCCAGGTGTTCACCTTCTCGAAGTCCATGACAAACTGTACGTGGGGCAGCTGGCGGGCATAGTCTATCAATGCCTCCTTCACCTGACTGACGGTGAGTCCCAGTGCCTTGATCTTACCGTGATTCAGGAACACACGATAGCCGTTGATGCCATTGATGATGGACATGTCGGCTCCCAGCTTGTCTTTCAGATAGGCATTCAGCTCAGGGCTCATCACATCCTCCCTGACACGCCAGGCTCCACCATTCAGCTTGTGGTCTGCCATCCACTGGAAGTTATGGGCTGCGCCATGATCGGCAGTCAGGAAGAGCAGGTAGTTGCCTTTGCCCACCTGTGCATCGAGGGCATTGAGCAGACGGGCAAGATCTTTGTCGAGCTGCAGGTAAGCACCATCAGTACGCTCTCCCCTCGTGCTCCACTCATGTCCGATGACGTCTGTCTGGGAATAGCTGACGCAGAGCATGTCTGTCACATCGCCCTTACCCAACTGCTCACCCTTGAGAGCGGCAATGGCCATGTCTGTAGTCACAGTGCCGCAGATGGGGTCATAGCCAATCTTCCTGTTCAGCTCCTGTGCCTTCTTGTTGTTCTTCAGTTCGTTGTTATAGGCCTTCGCCCAATCAGGGAGCTCATTCATGTAATAGGTACTCGAGATGAAGCATACGTTCTTCGTGTCAAGCCAGTAGGCAGCATTGCCAGAACGTCCTGCAGGCAGGATGGCTGCACGGTCCTTATAAGACACACCAATGACCTTAGAGCGGAAGTCTGTATGCATCCTCAGCTGGTCGCCAATGGTTGTAGAGAGAAGGTTGTGAGGTGACATCTCACCCTTGTTGGAGTCGCTTCCCACTGTGTTCACCGTGGTATCACCACAGCAATAGACTGGTTTGTCGTCGATGAAGAAGTCATTGCCACAGATGCCATGCATGGCTGGGGTTGTGCCCGTATAGGCACTCGTATGTCCAATGGCTGTCACAGTAGGCAGGTAGTTGATCAGACAGTTGTCGCAGGAGAAACCCTCCTCTATCAACCGCTTGAAGCCATCGTCACCAAACTGGTCATAATACCTGGGCAGATAGTCCCAACGCATCTGGTCTACCACTACGCCTACTACAAGTTTAGGACGCTCGTTAAACTTTCTCTCTGCCTGTGCACCTATCGTGCAGCAGAGCAGCATCAAAAATATCCATTTTCTCATAATTCACTGCAAAGATATGACTTTTTAAGTCCGCTCTATGATTTCAAGACACATCCGGCCGTTGTGGTAAGGACATTTCCAGAAGCCAGCCTTGTCGTCTGTAGTATTCAGCGAACCATCCGGATGCCGGCTCCAATGCCACTCACCGTTCTCCCAATCGATAAGCTGTGTCTTGATATATTCCCAACAACGGGACGCACGTTCTAAGGCCTCCTCATCGCCGAAATGCTGCCAGAGATTGAACCATCCCACGACATTCTCAGCCTGTACCCACCAATGGAGGTCGTCATCCACATGACCAGTCGTCAGGTTAGCCTCATGAATCATCGACCCGTCAGGACGCAGGCCCTTCTCTGAGGCCTTGGCCACTTCACGGACCACAGCCTCGACCTTCCGCAGAACCTTCTGGTCACCCAACACCAGTGCTGCCTCGTGCATCAACCAGGAGCACTCGATATCATGACCATAACTCTCCAGATGACCAGCACCACGCGTCCAGTCCATCTCAAAGAAGAGATCGAGATGATGGGTTTCGGGGTTGAGGATACGGTCGGTGAAGATGTCGATCAGATTACGCAGCGAGGCCTCGACAGCCATGATAGTCTCCGGAGACACGCTCACATCGACAGGCAAAACCGATCCCAGAACGGGTACATAGTCGCAGGATTCCTGGGCATGCAGCTCCTTCAGACACCTCAGCAGGTTCGTATAGGGTTCGATGATATGCAGATGGGTGTTCTGTGACTTCGGGAAATTGGCGTCGAGTTCAGAGAGACGCATGTCGGCAATTTCTCCCCACTCTCGCGTACAAGCCTCGATATAACCGTTGTATTTACGATCGAAGGCATATTCCTCGACACAGTCGTAGAGTTGCAGCGCATACTCCAGAGCCTCGCGATCGCCGGTAGCTCGCACATATTCCGTCAGTCCGTAGATCGCAAAACCGATGGCATAGAACTGCTTGCGGGTGTTCAGTGGCTGTCCCTTGTAATCGACACTCCAAAAGACACCGCCATACTCAGGATCGATAAAGTGCTCGATAATATAGTCCTTCGCCCTCTGAGCCATCTCCAGGTATTCCTGGAGGTGAGGGGTGAGGGGTGAGAGGTGAGAGAACACTCTATAGGCGGCAGAAAACGTCCAAAGGATGCGGGCATTGAGGATGGCGCCCTTCTCTGCCTCGGGATGAAGCACCTCATGGCCATCGATTCGACCATAGAAACCCCCATTCTCGCGGTCTACCATCTTCGTCTGCCAGAAATGTAGGATGTTGTTCTGCAACACATCCTGCATCTCGTCTCTCAATATCTGGGTATTCACCATTACCTCGTTAATCTTCAATCGAACGAACGCTCTTCAGTTCCTCGTTGATAGCCTGCACACGCTTCGTTGTCAGCGGATAGAACCACACGACGACGATGGCAAGAGCAGCCACCATCGCAGGAATGAAGCTCATAAGCCAGCGGAGCACCATCAGAGCACTCTCAGGCTGTACGGCACCTGCTGCCAACTGGTCGGCATCAGTCACGTAGCCGAAGCCTGAGAGGAGCCAAAGCACAGCAGCACCACCGATGGCACCACCAAACTTCTGGGCCATCGAAGCCGACGAGAAGATCAGACCCGTAGAGGCGGTCTTGAACTTCAGCTCTGCATAGTCGCTCACATCGGCATACATACTCCAAACCAGCGGCGACATGATACCAGTGAAGATCGAGATGATCACCTGCAGAATCAGCATCGTCCAGAAACCTGAAGGCGTGCAGGGCACGAAGAAGA
>JAEEGG010010528.1_pt1 | contig 20397 bp, 20 predicted proteins | sample 9134161 | NCBI WGS metagenome assembly JAEEGG01 (sample SAMN16246543, study PRJNA631951) | gut metagenome | biome: gut microbiome; feature: rumen; material: CR-attached | host: Bos | place: Iran: Karaj | collected 2018-10 | reverse complement strand
CTCTATTCAGTTGAGCTAATGGACCCTTGTAGCATAAAAACGACCCGCGATAAACGCGAGTCTTTGGCGGTGCGGACGAGACTCGAACTCGCGACCTACGGCGTGACAGGCCGGTATTCTAACCAACTGAACTACCGCACCAAGGTGCTTTATGCTACATGTGTAAGAACACTGCTTTTTTCAAAAGCGGGTGCAAAAGTACTGCTTTTTTTTGATATGACCAAATTTTTTTGAAAAAAAATGCAAAAAAAGTGCATTTTAGTCATTATGCACCGCCTTATGGGCTGCTTTTTGCACTATTTTGCGTTGTTGACAAGTCATTTGTGCATTCTTGTACCGATTGCATCGAACGTCTTTCCCGGTGAGTATTTCGTACCATACACAGGCCGCCGTATAACGTCCGTAGCTATAATTCAGATGGTATCCGTCTCTGCATAAGGTATCCCCTAACTTCGTTTGACGTGCCAACTGAATGGCTTTGCCGCAAGGGATCACCGGCAGATTTTTCGGCGTACAAGCGACTATACTGTCCCACATCTGAGCTTGGTTGTTATGGTACCTCGGATAAGCCGGATGTTTGGCGTCCCGGCTATACGCCCAAGTCTGCATCCAATACACACACGCGCGCGGCTGATACGCGCGTACGCTATCTATTAATAAGGAGAGCCAGGGTTCATACGAACTGCGTATACCGCTGTCATGGCTTGCCTGCTGAAGGGAGATAAAATCATACTCGCCGTCTTGGAGTGCCTGACGCAAGCTGATTGTATCTTTCACTACACGCGGGCACGCATTGGTGCACACGCGATGCGAATAAGCAGCGGTGTCCTTGAATAGGAACATAGCGTGCTGTTCGAGCGAACAACCGCCATAGTAGAGGTTATGGATCTCCACCTGCACGTTCTTCGCGTCGCAGAGCGGCACGAGTTCCTGTTCGACGGCGTCCCACGAGAACGAGTTTCCGATACACAGGACACGAATGACTAATATAATACTAATGAGCTTCAAGCCAATTTTCTCCTACTCCACATTCGGCAATCAATGGGATTGACAGATGAACGGCATTCTGCATCTCATTCACCACGATCTCACGCACCTGCTCCACTTCGGCGGCGGGCACATTGAAATTGAGTTCGTCATGCACCTGCATGATCATTTGCGCTTTCAGTCCTTCTTCTTTGAGCCGACGATGAATCGACACCATGGCCATCTTGATGATGTCTGCCGCCGTGCCTTGGATAGGTGCGTTAACTGCATTACGCTCCGCGAACGAACGCACGGTGGCATTCTGCGAGTGGATATCGGGCAGGTAGCGCTTACGGCCGAAAAGTGTCTCGGCGTAGCCTTTCTGGCGTGCCAACTCTTTCTGGGACTCGATGTATTGAATCACCCGCGGGAAAGCGGCAAAATAATCATCTATGAGTTGTTTGGCCTCCGTACGCGAGCAGTCGAGTTGTTGTGCCAGACCAAAGGCGGAGATACCGTATATGATGCCGAAATTAGCCGTTTTGGCCTTACGACGCTGGTCTTTGCTAATCTGCTCAATAGGCAGTCCGTATATACGCGCCGCGGTCGCTGCGTGAATGTCCTGGCCGGAACGGAAAGCGGCGAGCATATGTTCGTCTTGGGAGAAATGCGCCATGAGTCGCAGTTCAATCTGGCTGTAGTCGGCACTGAGGAACAGGCAACCCTCGTCGGGTATGACTGCCTCGCGGATGAAACGTCCGCGTTCCGAACGGATAGGCAGGTTCTGTAAGTTCGGGTTACTACTGCTGAGTCGCCCTGTAGCCGTGACAGTCTGGTTGTAAGTCGTATGGATCTTCCCGTCCGCAGCAATATAACTCGGCAACGTCGCGATGTACGTAGAGATCAGTTTTTTCAGTTCGCGGTAGTCCAAGATAAACCCTACTATCTCATGCTTCTCTTTGAGCGCCACCAATACCTCTTCGGAGGTGGAGTACTGACCGGTCTTCGATTTCTTCGCCTTCGCATCCAAATGCAGTTTTTCGAACAACAGTTCACCCACTTGCCGCGGGCTGTTGATATTGAACGGCCCGCCGGCCAAGGCATAGATACGCTGTTCCAGCGCGTTGAGTTCCTCCGTGAGGGCGGTCTCCGCCTGCTTGAGTTTGGCCACATCAATACGTACACCTGCCGCCTCCATCTCACGCAACACCGGCACTAAGGGCAACTCCACTTCGCTGTACAGGTTCCATAAATCGGCATCCGCCTTCAACGCCGCAAAATCCGGTTCTTTATAGGGGTTAAACGCCACCTCGGGATTAAGCAGATACTGACATAAGCGATTCTCGATCGTATCAAAAGTAGCCACAGATTCCTGACTATCGACTGGTTGTTCGTCGGGTGCGGCAAAGAGATCAAGTTGGGCAGGATCAGCAGGTTTGGATTTCTTCGGAGCAATAGGAGTACTAAGAGCACTAGGAGTCTGCTGGGGTATCTTGCGCAACAGGGTATTAAACTCCAGGTCGCGGTAGATAGCCGTCAAAGCCTCAATATTCGGTTCTTTCTTCGCGAGCAGCGCTTCGTCCAGCGCAATAGGTACATCGGTACGGATAGTCGCCAGGAAACGAGAGAACTTGATCTCTTCGACCTGTGTCTCCACTTTCGTGCGTAGTGCCCCTTTGATCTCATCCGTGTGAGCGAGCATGTTATCGATTGAACCGAACTGCTCTAACAACGCTACTGCTGTCTTCTCACCTACTCCTTTGCAGCCGGGTATATTATCAGACGCATCGCCCATCAATCCCAACAGATCGATGACTTGTTCCTTGCGTTGCAACCCGTATTTCTCGCATACTTCCTTGGGACCCATCAGTTCGAAACCTCCCGTATGCCGCGGGCGGTACATGAACACATGGTCGGAAACGAGTTGACCATAATCCTTATCGGGCGTGGCCATATATACCTCATAGCCTGCTTGTTCGCCCTGTACGGAGAGCGTACCAATGACGTCATCTGCCTCAAAACCGGGCACTTCCAGCACAGGTATATTCATCGCCTGGAGAATCTGCTTAATGACCGGCACTGCTTTGCGGATATCTTCCGGTGTCTCAGGACGTTGCGCCTTGTATTGGTCGTACGCCTCATGACGAAACGTGCCTCCGGCAGGGTCAAAAGCCACTCCCAGATGCGTCGGGTTGATCTTACGAATCAAATCCTCCAAAGTCACGCAGAAACCGAAGATGGCAGAGGTATTCTCACCCTTACTATTCATGCGCGGCACGCGGATAAACGCATAGTACGCACGAAAAATCATAGCATACGCATCAATAAGAAGTAGCTTTTTCTCTGCCACAAGGGCGCGATTAACTTCGTTTTTCATATCACCATTGTATAGGCTCTAAGCCGTTTTTTATCAAGTAGTTATTCGCTGCACTGAAATGACCGCAGCCGTCAAATCCGCGATAGACAGACAGCGGAGATGGATGTGAGGTCTGGAGTACAAGGTGTTTGTGTCTATCGATAAACTGTCCCTTACGTTGTGCGTACGAGCCCCAGAGCATAAAAACCAAGTGCTCACGTTCTTGATTGAGTGCCGCGATAGCCGCATCGGTTAGTTCTTCCCATCCTTTGCCCTGATGACTGCCGGCTTTATGCGCTTCGACGGTCAGTGTCGCATTGAGCAGTAACACCCCTTGCTCCGCCCAACGGCGCAGGTCGCCGCTCTGCGGAACAGGTGTCCCTAAGTCACGGTGGATCTCCTTGTATATATTCACGAGCGAAGGCGGGATCTGTACGCCCTCCGGTACGGAAAAACTAAGACCCATCGCTTGTCCCGGTTCATGATACGGATCTTGACCGATGATGACCACACGCACCTTGTCAAACGGGCACGAGTCAAAGGCATTAAAAATCAGACCTGCCGGAGGAAAGCACCGACGGGTCTGATATTGTTGGCGCACATACGAGGTCAGGAGTTCGAAATACGGTTTGTCAAACTCCGTCTGCAAAACGCGCTGCCAAGATGGGTCTATTCGTACATTCATCAATCGACAATTAACATCGCATCGCCATAATCTCCGAATCGGTATCCTTCTTCCACAGCCACTTCGTACGCATGCATAGTCTCTTCGTATCCTGCAAAAGCGGCCACCATCAGCATCTGACTCGATTGCGGCATATAGAAATTCACAAAGAAACTATTCGCAACCGAGAACCTATACGGCGGGAAGATGAATTTATTCGTCCATCCGTCATAAGCCTTCAGCATACCGTTCGTTCCTGCCACATGCTCCATGGCACGCATGATCTCCGTACCCACCGCACAGATACGTTTCTGCTCCTCATGGGCTTTGTTCACCGCATTCACCATGGCCTCCGGAAGGATGATCTGCTCCGACTCCATCTTGTTCTTCGTCAAGTCCTCTACGTCGATCTCCTTGAAGATGCCCAACGAGATGTGGCTGGTCATGAAGGTGGTTTCGATGCCGTGAATCTCCATGCGTTTGAGCAGTTGTTTGGAGAAATGCAGACCTGCCGCAGGGGCTGCTACTGCACCCACTTTATCCGCAAAAATAGTCTGATAACGCTCGCTATCCATCTCGCGTACAGGCTGATCATGGAAAACCTCCATATATTTTTCCATCGTCTCTGCATCCATCGGACGCTTGATATACTTGGGCAGCGGAGCACTTCCGAGTGCATACAAACGCGGTACAAACTCCTCGTTGTCATAGTCTGTCAGGAAACGGAACGTACGACCACGGCTGGTCGTATTATCGATTACCTCCGCCACGATAGAGGGATCGTCCTCAAACGTGATCTTGTTACCGATACGGATCTTACGCGCCGGATCGACCAACACATCCCAATAACGTGTACGGTGGTTCAATTCGCGCAGCAAGAACACCTCAATCAGGGCGTTAGTTTTCTCTTTGTGTCCCCACAAACGCGCCGGGAAAACCTTCGTGTCATTGAACACAAACAGATCTCCTTCATCAAAATAACCCACCAAGTCCGAGATCATCTTATGCTCTATCTCGCCGGTCTTGCGATGAACGACCATCAAACGGGCCTCGTCGCGATACGAAGCAGGGTATTGGGCTATTAACTCCTCAGGCAGTCTAAACTTAAACTGACAGAGTCTCATATCATTGGATTTGTACATAATCGTATTTGGTCAATTCGTCTAAAAATTGTTCTATCGTGTAGCAGTCTTCTACGCTCGTGTTGCCGACTCTTGTGCGGCGGAGGGCAATCAGATGTGCCCCGGAGTTTAGTTTCTGACCGATATCTCTTGCCAGTGCGCGGATATACGTTCCTTTGGAGCATACCACGCGGATGGTCAGTTGCATCTTTGCTTCATCAAACGCCAGCACCTTGATCTCATCAATCACCAGCAGTTTGGGTTTGAGTTCCACCGACTCGCCTTTTCTGGCCAACTGGTAGGCACGCTTTCCGTTGATCTGAACAGCGGAGAACATCGGTGGCACTTGCCATTGTTCGCCCAGAAACTCAGGAATCGTCTTATCAATCAGTTCGCGCGTAATATGCGCTGTCGGATAGGTAGCATCGATTTCTTTCTCCAAGTCATAACTCGGCGTTGTGGCACCCAACTGCAACGTGGCAATATACTCCTTCACATCGTATTGGAGTTGGTCGATCAACTTGGTCTTCTTACCCGTACAGATGATCACCACACCGGTGGCCAAGGGGTCTAAGGTGCCCGTATGCCCCACTTTCAGTTTCTTGGTGCCTAACTTACGGCATAAGTTCCACCGAACCTTTGCCACCAAATCAAAGGACGTCCAACGCAGCGGTTTGTCAAACGCCAGTATCTCCCCCGCTTCAAAATCCCACATCTCAGCAAACGGTTGCAATAATCGTTACTGTTCCTACTACGGCGCAATAGAGGGCGAACCACACTAAGCGCTGACGGCGCACGATCTCTATCATGAAACGGCAGGCGAAACAACCCGTAGCAAAAGCAGCTACAAAACCGACAATGGCCGGCAGCAGACCTAAGTCACTCACCAGCTCGCCCTTCAGCAACTTAAGCAGGTCCAGAAATGCCTCGCCTAAGATCGGTATCAGTACCATCAGGAAGGAGAACTGCGCTACACTCTCTTTCTTTACGCCGCAGAGCAATCCGGTAGCGATAGTTGTTCCCGAACGGCTTAGACCCGGCAGTACAGCGCAAGCTTGTGCTATACCGATGATGAACGCATCCTTGTACGTCACCTCGTGTCCGGCACTCTGACGCTTCTTCTGCAGCCACTCGCTAAGCGCCAACAATACCGCCGTGATCAACAAGCAGATACCCACTAACAGCAAACCGTTGCCGAAGAAAGCCTCCACTTGATCTTTGAAGAACATACCCACGACAAAAACCGGAATCATCGACACCAGGATCTTCGCTACATAGTCCTTCTCTGCGTTCCATTGAAGCGTGGTGAACGTGCCCTTGAACAGTTGCGCTACCTCATGCCATAACACCACAAAGGTCGATAAGACCGTCGCGGCATGCACGATGATAGCAAAAGTCAGATTCTCCTCTCCGCTCGTGCCCAACAGAGCCTGCCCGATCTCCAAATGACCGGACGACGAGACTGGAAGAAACTCCGTCAGTCCCTGCACGATACCTAATATCAGCGCCTCGAACCAACTCATTTCTTCTTACCGCGGAATAAGATAGCGAAAAGCATGAACACGAATCCGAACAAAGCAATCATCGGTCCCACCGTGATACGGCGGAAGGAGAAGATATCCGGATTATACACCTCACCCGACGGTTCACCGGTCATCAACGCAAAACCGATCACGATGATCACAACGGAGACAGCAATAAGGATGAGATTAAGTTTGGGTAATGTATGTTTCATATCTCGTATAACGAATTATTATCCATGCGGATATACTTGCCGGTAGCAATCAACGAAGCAAAAAGCGTGATCAACAAGCCGGAAGCGAGCACCAGCACGGAAACGAATGCAATATTCTGCCACGTAAGCGGGAAAAGTAGTACACCCACCTTGAAATCCACATAATAGACCACGCCGCTCAATACCGCCAACGCCACGATGCCGGATATCAAGCCCATCAGCATGTTACGCAGCACAAACGGACGACGCGTCACCCAAGAGGTAGCGCCCACCAAAGTCATCGTATTGATGATAAAACGCTTGGCGTATATCTGCAAACGAATCGTATTGACAATCAGTACCAACGACACCAACAATAAAGCCAAAGCCACAGCCAACAAGATCAAAGAGAAATCCTGTACGTTACTGCTCATCAGATCCGCTAAGTCGCGCGGGTAGAGCACCTCTGTCACATAGGGCAAGGCCTCCAACTGAGCCGCTATCACCTCCAGACTATCCGGATCACTGTACACATCCGTCGGATGGATCTCATAACTCGCCGACAGCGGATTGTAGCCCAAGAACGTACTGGGATCCTCGCCTAACGAACGGATATGCTCCTCTAAAGCCTGCTGCGCAGAGACATAGTTAAAACTGCTGCATTGGTTGCCGGAGGACAAGATCGTCTCCAAGCGTGCACACTGCGTACTATCCGCATCCGATGACAGCACGGCGGTCATCGTGATGTTCTCGCGCATGCGCGTAATAAGAGAATCGGCGGAGAGCAATAAAATGCCCTCCAACCCGATCAGACACAGCACCAACGAAACGCTGATGGCCGATGTCACATAGGAATTACGAAACCGATGTTTACGCATCAATACTCCCAGAGATCCTGCTCGAAGTTAAGCAACTCCGTAGCAATACGTGCTTGCTCTTTCTTGACGTCCTCTTCTTTGGTTGCGTAGTCAGGAATCCAACGGTTGTACATGTTACCCTCACCTACGATGTACGAAGTGAACAGACGTTTCTGGAAGAACTCGTCAAACGTCACACGCTTAACCTCGTTGCGGTTAGGAATAGCGTACTGCATAGCAATGTACGGACGCAGTTGATCGAACGGAATCCAGAACATAATCGACTCACGCAGCGATGCCATGACGTTCGAGCTGTCACGGGTCATGATCTTATCCGACTGAAGCGGCGCGATTGCCATGATCTTCGTGTGCAGACGGGACGTGTGCTTGTCGAAGAAAACAACCTCTTGAATCAAGTACTTCAACTGGTTCTTCACGATCGGCTCAAAACGATAGAAGTGACCGGACAACTCATCCGCGATACTATCGTAGTGAATCAACATAGCGTCTGACTCAGAGATATCATAGTGAGACGGGTCATCCGAATAGTCGGTCAACGGGTCATCTACCATGAACATCGTAGGAATCGTAGCCTTGCCGATCGGCTCCTGTTTGAAGTCCGGTTTGATAGTCTCCATGTTCTTCTCGTAGATAGGCAGACCGTCTACTACAGCATCCGCAATCACCTTGAACAGGTTACGATAGTCCGCATCGTCCGACTTCGTCGGGAAGTAGAGCTGATAGTTCTGCTTGTAACGCATATCGATGATACGATAGACATAGCGAGCCCAAATCACGTCATCAATACGGTGATCGACCATCACAATCGTATCGTGAGCCTGCGAGAACTCCTCCGTTTGGATACGCGCGCTACCCATCTCATCGAAGAACGAGATAACTTTATGCTGTGCCTGAGCGGTGATAACGCCCAACATCAAGCATACGATAATACTAATTTTCTTTATCATAGTCTTGTCTTTTAATTCAGAGTTAAAGGAATCGGAGACAGCGGTACAACTTTACCGTCCGGACCTTTCGCACGGATGTCCTTCAGAATGACGGAGTTACCCGGCTTAAGTTTGCCCATACGATCCATCTGTTCTTTGGTGAACTTGTTGCTCTTCGACTCCATCAGCACACCGTTGATATCTGCACGGAAACCGACGATCTGGAAAGGAAGATCCAACAAACCTTCCGGACCATAGGAAGCGATTACCGTCGAATTCGGGTTCAACAATACGCTACGCGGAATTGGTTTCTCACCGTTGTACTCGTTCTCACCCGATTTGAAGTAAGCACCCGGTTTCGGCAGCGCCTTTACACGGTATTCCTTGCTTCCCATCGGTTGCATACGACCGTCTAACTCAGCCGATACAGAGATCGACACACTCTTCGATCCGTCACCCGGCTTGATGATCCACAGACCACCTTGCTGACGAACAGCTGCACCACTGACACTCACTTTTACCTTGTCATTAGCTACACCCGGTACCGAGATAGAGAACTTATTGTCATATCCGCGATACATAATGTTCAGGTCGGTATTCGAGATCGTTACAGCCGGCTCACCGACGCTATACTCGCTCGAGAACGGCAGTTGCTCCATCTCGCCGGAAGAAGGGTTCTGGAAGGAAATCCAACCGGAATATTTCTTCAAACCGGTACCAGAAGCAGCTACTTCATAGATACCCTGATCGTTCAAACGCTGACCTTCTACATAGTACTCCGGACGTTGCGTCGAGTCCACTGCTGCCAAGATAATCTGTGCCGTATACTTACCGCCACGAATCACATAGTTCGAGTTCGGGATCACGTACGCGTTCAGTTTATTCACGCGCAGGTCACCTGCGTCCGTACGATCCATCAAATACTGAATCAACTGACTCTCCGTCGAACGAACATCGTTCTGCATCTTCGTCAAAATAGTGATCGAAGCACCTACAGGCATACCATCGAAAATAGCGATTTCCCAGTCGCACGAGTCTTTCTCATGCGCATTGTAACCGCGCTCGGTAGCCAGGTTCTGCTGAATCGAGTTACGCAACTCAGCGTCTTGCTCTGCCAAACCGGCTGCATAGTCACGATAGTACGCTACGATCTCTTTCAGTTTCAGACCGTTACCTTGTACAATCGCGTATTGACCGGTTACATCCAGGTTCGAGTTTCCTTCAATATGCATCGTCGGATCAATACCTTGAGCTTTCCATTCATCTACCGTCTTCTGACCGTCAGCCAAAATAGCGATGTGCTCCTTGAAATCCTGAATGTAATTGAAGAGCGAATCTGCACGCTTCTGGACTTCCAATGCCTTATCGAACCACTCTTGCGTCTTCTCCGGGTTGTCTGCGTTAGCAGCCTTGAAATCGTTATAGAGTTTCGCGTTACGTGTATCCGATGCAGCGATAGAGGAGTGCAGACTGTTATCCACCAACGTAAAACCGTTGAGGATATCCGTACTTACGTTCAACGCCAACATGGCGGTGAGCACCAAGTACATCATACCTATCATCTTTTGTCTCGGGGTTTCCGGACAGTTTTTTGCTCCACCCATTGCTGAAGTGTTTTAGTTTTGTTCTAATTAACTGTTTTACAATTCGTTATGCATCATGCCAATGCATTCAACATGCTACCGTAGATGCTATTCAGATCAGCTACTTGCTTCTGCAGTTGTTTTGCACCGTTAGCGAAAGCCACCTGAGCATCTGCTGCCTCTTTTGCAGCGGCTGCTGCGCTCTTCTGAGCCTCTGTCTGAGCTTTAACCGATTGCAACTGCAACTCATAAACGGAGTTCAACGAAGCAATATTCTTACCAACCTGCTCAACACCTGCCTTATAAGCCTTCGTCTCTTCTGCTACACTCTTCATGTCAGCACCAATCTGAGCATATGCGCCGGACAAACCTTGGGTAGCCTGCGACAAGTTATCGGTAGCGATACCTACGTTAGCCAACTTAGATGCATATTCAGTCGTTGCAGCCTCTGCAGCAGCCAGTTTCTCGTTCAACTTAACACCACTCTGAGCCACCTTACCCAACTCAGCAAACTGCGTAGCGGTCTTAGCCAACTCACCAATACCTTCTTTCAATGCTTTGAAATCCTCATCCTTCAAGCCCGGAGCCTTTGCAGACGGTTCTGCTGCGCCCGGAGCTGCAACGCCGCTGGCTGCAACAGCCGGTGCACCGGCTACGCCTGCGCCCAACAACGTAGGACGCGGTTGTTTGGATTTCTCTTCCAACAACTCAGGCTTCGTTCCATACTCCAACAATTGCGGGAAAACGTTCTCCCAGTGGAACTCCGGATGCGGATGCTCCAACGTACCGATCAAGAACAGGAATGCCTCGGTAAACATACCGATCATAAGCACCTGACTTGCACCAGGCCAGTGCAAAATCTTAAACAACGCACCGATAATAACGACCGATGCACCTGCCGAATAAATAATGTTTACGACGTTCTTTCCATCATAGGACTCATACCAATGGAAGAATCTTGCACCAAAACCTTGGTTTGCTTTTTCTGTAGCCATAATTCTATTGCTTGTTTTAAAATTTATATACTTTATATTATAAGGTTTATTCGCCTATGTACGCGCGGACGCAACGGAAGCCGATGTACGGACGGCTCTCGTATTGATACTCGTAAGTACGTACGCCGCACTGCATGAAGTAACTGATATCCTTCCAGCTACCACCCTTGACAACTTTGCGCTTCAAGATGTCCGGATCGGCCTTACGAGCCATATAACTGTAGTCCGGATTCAAGTCATGAATATGCGTGTTAGCTGCCGGCTGATATGCAGAGTTCGTCCACTCCGATACGTTACCTGCCATATCGAACAAACCGAAATCATTCGGACGGAACTGAGCCACTTTCATCGTCGTCGTTCCCGTATCATCGTTGTATGCACCACGGTACGGCTTGAAGTTAGCAAAGAAACAACCCTTGCCGTCACGAGCGTAGTTACTACCCCAAGGATACATCGCCATCTTACGACCGCCACGAGCAGCGTACTCCCATTGAGCCTCCGTCGGCAGACGGTACTCGTTCACCTCAATCGACGAGTTCATATTGAACAGTTTCGTACGCCAGTTACAGAACGCATGCGCCTGCTCCCATGTAACACCAACCACCGGATACTCTGCATATCCCGGATGCTTGAAGTACATGTGCAGCAACGGATCGTTGTACGAGAACTGGAAGTCACGCGCCCATACCAGCGTATCCGGATAGATACTGATGATCTTCTCGGTCAACAGGTCTTTCGGCTCACGCAACGGACGGACAATCGTCGAGTCCTTGATCTCGTTGTTCGCATTTACCCAGAACGTATCTACACGTGCCGTAGCTCCGGGAGGATAAGTACTCGTTGCCACGTCGAATTTATTACGTTGCGGCAGGGCCTCGTCCATGTTCACCCAGTTGTAACGGTAGTGCAGGTTGTTCGTATTGAAACGACCATCCGAGTAGTACATCGAAGACAAAGCGTCGACGACATCCTCCTCTTTGCTCTTCCAAGGAATCTTCTTACTCCAGTTGATGCGGAAATTCTCCTCATCGAAGTCCTCATCCTTCGGCTGGATAGCATAATCCGTCATACCCGCTGCGATCAAGTTCGTCAGCGCAATCGAGTCACGTACCCAGTTTACGAATTGATGGTACTCGTTATTGGTGATCTCCGTCTCGTCCATCCAGAACGCATCCACGGTAACCATAATCACGTTATCCGGCTGCTCAAATACAGCGGATTGCGTGTTCGCACCCATCATAAAACTACCTTTCTTGATAAACAACATACCATAAGGATTTGCCTCCTTAAAATTGGTCGACTTGTACGCTCCCACGAGCTCTCCAGCCGGTTTGTTGCAACTAGCCACTACAAACGCTAACGCGATCAATGGCAAAATCTTACTGATTTTCATACTTACAAGTATCTAATTGATTTATATTTATTCGTTCTTTTCGGCTTCAGGATATCAAATCCGTACGCCAGGTATATCTCGTGGCTTCCATAACTCTCCAAAAGTAACTTGTTCGTCGGCAGTTCACAACTGTAACCCAACTGCAAGCCGGAGATTATATCGATGCCTAACAATATATTCACACTTCCTAATATACGATATCCGAGTCCCCACCGGTACCGGTCTTTGTAATCGCACATCAATGTCAAGTTTACGTCCCAACTCTTAAAATCACTCATCACCATCGCACTCGGCGTCAACACCCATTCTCGGTAGTTCTTCAATCGAAAATGATATCCGCCCGTCACATACATCGTTCCCACCAAAGTCACTATCTGCTCTACACCGCTTGTTCCGTCACTCCAGTCAACTCCCGGTCGCGTCAAATGACTGTAACTCGCTCCGACCCACCAAACCGGCGTACTGTAATACACTCCCAAGCCCATATCGAACTTCATTCCCGATTTGCTTCCCGTCGGTATCGCATCGTCATTCGCCTCGTGATACTCATCGCCCATCTGACTCAAATTCACCGAATCGCCTTTAAACCCCACATTCACAAAACCCAAATCAACACCCACACACAAATACCCTTTTCCTAACTTCTGACGATATGCATACTGAGCATACAACGATTGCGTCGTAAACAATCCAAATCGATCATTCAAAAATCGTATTCCCGCACCATGACTCGTCTTGCCTATTACAAAAGGAGAACTAAAACTAAACCAGGTACTCATCGGTGCGTTCTTAATGTCCACATACTGCATGCGGTGCATTCCCGCTACCTTCATCAATCCCCCTTCTCCTACAGCCGCCGGATTATATGCTGTCGGCAAGTACATATATTGCCCCATTTGCGGGTCAAACTGCGCACTCGCAGTTACAACGGTCAAAAGACCAAACAGGACAACAACAATTCGTTTCACAAATCTATCAATACTCCTCCTCGTTATAAAGGAAATCATCATCATTGGTCGGGAAATCAGGCCAGATATCCAATATGCTCTCGTACTGTTCCTCGTCATCTCCTTCCAATTCCTGCAAGTTCTCAATTACCTCAAGAGGCAACCCCTCTCTGTTGGCATAGTCCAACAACTCATCTTTCGTCGCCGGCCACGGCGCGTCATCTAATCTCGATGCCAATTCTAATGTCCAATACATACGTGTTATTATGCGTGTAAAATCAAAAAAGCGTGCAAAAGTAGTAAAAATCTCCGATTTGTGCAAATAATTCTGTCATTATTTTACAATTTTCGTCATTTTTTGGCACTTCGATGACATTTTCGTCAAATTTTACACATTTTTGTTATTTTTTCCACACAATTTCATCTTCTCCCGCCCTATAAGCAATGAATCGCGCCAAAACAAACAAATAATCACTCAGCCTATTCACGAATTGTAACGACACAGCACTCGCCTTTGCCTCGATCATTCTACGCTCTGCGCGGCGGCAGATAGTGCGGCATACATGGCTACGACTCACACCTTCGCTTCCGGCCGGTAACAGAAACGCATGCTGCTTCGGGACGACCGCCTGCATCGCATCTATCCACGCTTCCAGCTGCTTCACATCCGCCTCTACGATCCATTCTCCCGGAGCTTCACTCAACTCCGCGCCCAAGTTAAAGAGCTTGTTCTGGATCCATTCCAACTCTGCCTGTACATCGCTCGCCGCCACACGCAGCAGTCCTATCCAACTGTTCAGTTCATCAACCGTACCGTACGCTTCAATACGCACATCCGTTTTCGCCACGCGCTGACCGTTAGCCAACGAGGTCTCGCCTTTGTCGCCTGTCTTGGTATAAATCATAATCGTATTTTATAATGTCGTTTCAAATAATGAGGATCCACAAACAGCAGTCCCACATGATACAGATCCATGCTGGTCGTCACCCGTGCATCACATTTCAGTTCGTCCCAAGCACGCTCCATTTCCTCCGAGTAATGGATATCATCCAACACCAGAACACCTTTTTCCGGCATTCTCGGCAACAGAAAATCCACGTACCGCATCGTCGCCTCATAGGTATGATTCGCATCCACATACGCCACATCGATACGTTCACGCGCGCGCTTATATAAGGTGTCATCTATGTTCCCTTCTACCCATTCAATATTCTCCAACCGCAACGCTCGCCATACGCCTTGCGCCACACGCAACACTTCCCCGCTTCCTTCCATCGTCATCACGCGGTTCCTGCTGTCTGCAGCAGCCAAATAAGCCGTTGTTACGCCCAACGACGAACCCAACTCCAATATATCCAACGGACGTTTCTCGTGTTCGCCGATCCAGTTCACCAGCCGGAACAATGCCTGTCCCACCTGCTTACTCTCCAGGTGCGTCTTCGCCATATCACACACTCGGCGTTGCATATGCTTCCCTTCCGGCGCACCCTGCGAGCCATAATCGACAACATCGAGGGTATCCTCACAAGCCAAAAGCATCTCTCTTCTGCGCTCGATATCCGCGAAACAGTAATAGGCATTCTCATCCCTCAGAACAAACCGCACCAACTCAAACAAGTACGGCGAATGAATCCCTTCACCGGTCGTATTCCAAGACGTAAAGAAGTGCTTCAGAAACGCCAAAACCCTATGGAAACTACTACTATTTGCCATTTATCGTGCAAAATTACTAAAAAATTTGCACATATGCAAAAAAAAGTGTACTTTTGTCGCATGATTTTGAATTATATCTGGATTTCGCTTATTTTGATAGCCGTCTTAATGGGCTTGGTACAAGCAATTTGTTACGGAAACGTAGATATCTTCTCTGCGATTCTCAATTCCACTTTTGATAGCGCCAAAACGGGTTTTGAACTCTCGCTCGGTCTAACCGGTGTACTGGCGTTGTGGATGGGAATCATGAAAATCGGCGAGAAAGCAGGGGCTGTCAACACACTTGGCAAAGCCATCAATCCCTTCTTCAGCCGTATCTTCCCGGAGATCCCGAAAGGACATCCGGTCTATGGCTCCATGCTGATGAATTTCGCGGCGAACATGCTGGGTCTCGACAACGCCGCTACACCGATGGGACTTAAAGCCATGGGTGAGTTACAGGAATTGAACACGAACAAGGCCAAAGCTTCCAACGCGATGATCATGTTCGTCGTGCTCGGAGCTTCCGGACTGACGCTTATTCCGACGACCATCATGGCCTATCGTGCCCAACTCGGCGCCGCCAACCCCGCAGATGTCTTCCTACCCATCCTGATTGCCACCTACGTAGCGACGCTGGTCGGACTCATCTGCGTCTGCATCGCGCAGAAAATTCGCCTCAAAGATCCCGTCGTCTTAAGTACACTTATCGGCCTGACCGCACTCGTCGGTTTGCTCGTTTGGGGAGCAACCAAACTGAATCCGAACACCTTATCCGTCGTTTCGGCAGCAATCGCAGCCATCCTCTTACTCGGCGTCATATGCTGGTTTGTCATACAAGCCATGGCAAAGAAGATCAACGTCTATGATGCCTTTATCGACGGCGCCAAAGGCGGATTCCAGACAGCCATAGGCATCATTCCCTACCTTATCGCTATCCTCGTAGCAGTCGGCATGTTCCGCGCATCCGGAGCGATGGGACTGCTCGAACAAGGGATCGCATGGTGTTTTGCGGCATGCGGCATCAACCCGGATCTCGCCGGAGCCGTTCCTACAGCACTCATGAAACCGCTTAGCGGTAGCGGCGCACGAGGACTGATGCTCGAAGCGATGACCAATTATGGTGCAGACAGCCTCGTCGGACGACTCTGCTGCATCCTCCAGGGGACCACAGACACCACCTTCTACGTTCTCGCCGTCTATTTCGGCAGCGTAAATATCAAAGATACAGGACACGCGGTAGCATGCTGCTTACTCGCCGACCTCGCCGGCACCATAGCAGCCTTCGCCATTGCGCCTATCTTCTTCGGATGAGTAGTAGGATATTAGTAGGTGATTAGTAGGTGATTAGTAGGTTATTAGTAGGTTATTAGTAGGTTATTATCATGGTTAAATACATTGCGGATAGTATAGAGATGCCGGCGCTGGATGAGCGCCGTGTGACGCGTTGGATTCGTGCCGTAGCGGCAGATTATGGCTTTAGTGTGGGCAATATCAATTATATCTTCTGTTCCGACGAGCGAGAGTTAGCCGTGAATCGCGAGTTCCTCGGCCACGATTACTACACCGACGTCATCACCTTTGACTACTCCACAGCCTCTACCCTCAACGGTGATATCTTCATCTCCCTCGATACCGTCCGTTCCAACGCAGAGATGGTGAACACGACCTTTGAGCACGAACTCCATCGTATCTTGATCCACGGAGTCCTTCACCTCACCGGGCAAGGAGATAAGACGCCCGAGACGAAAATCCAAATGACCGAAAAAGAAGAAAAAGCATTAGCCAAACTTGGCGAATAAAAATAGATCTGTTATGAAAAAAGTATTAGTCCTTGCTCTTTGTGCCTTGTTCCTTGTTCCCCTCAAGGCTGTCGATTATTGTGCATCCTCTTCATGGGGTTACGCAGGCACAAGTGTCACCGGTGGCGGCAATGCCACGCCTACATTCGTAACGAACGAAAGTGAGTTGAGCGCCGCACTCAACAAGAAAAACAGCGTTATCATCATCACACAGAATATCACCGTCACCAATCATATCAGTTCAGACAAATCGAACCTGACTATCATGGCACTGCCGGGAAAAAAACTGATTTCCAACAAGCAGAACGCGAGTAATTCAGGTATCCTATATCTCAAAGGAAGCAACATCATCATTCGCAATATCATCTTCGAAGGTCCGGGTGCCTTTGACTGTGATGGTTGGGATAACTTATGCTTAGACAAAGCCACGAATGTTTGGGTGGATCACTGTGATTTCCAGGACGGTTGCGATGGAAACTTCGATATCAAAGGTACAGCAGATAATATCACCGTGACCTGGTGTCGTTTCCGCTATCTGAAAACCCCGCGTCCCCGCGACGCAGGGGATACGAATCCCGATCATACGGACGACCACCGTTTCTCCAACCTTGTCGGCTCCGGCAGTAGCGACAAACCCACGGATGGCACCTATAACATTACCTATGGTTTCTGTTGGTGGGACGAGGGTTGCAAACAACGAATGACCCGTTGTCGCAACTGTTTGATCCATTATTTGAACTGCTATTGGAACAGTTCCGTAGCCGATTACTACATCGGTCCCGAGAAGGCTTCCTGTTATTTCGAAGGGTGTACGTTTGCCGGAAAAGCAAATAGTCCATCAAAAATATGGAATGTTTTCAACCACACCACCAACTACTGCAAGTTCGTCAACTGCACCGGTAACTTACCTTCCGATGCCGGTAGTATCTCTGCTCCTTCCTACACGTACGATCAGTTAAGTGCCGCAGACGCGAAGAACTATGTAACGAATAGCACTTGCGGCGCCGGTGCAACCTTAACCGTCACCAACAGCGGCGAAGTATCTTCATCGTGCGACGGAGAAGTGCCTCCTGTAGATCCGCCGGTAGTCTCCGATTGGTGGAACATCTCCGATGATGACTTCAAGGCGTTGATAGGAGATATCAAATCCGAGACCACGGTTCGTGACCTGCATATTGTAGCTACATCCGACAAAGCTGTAACGATTGAAGCCAATTCCCAAACGCAGGATACTATTCAATTCACTCATCGTCTCAAGCTAAATGGTACCGGTGCTAACAACTCCCGTCATTTATGGTTCGATGTAACAGGAAATTGCACGGTAACAATTTATCTAATGAGCGCCAAGAGTACGGAGGAGCGCACACTAAATATCGCAACGGGTTCATTCGGTAATATCGCATCCACGCTAACGGCCAGCACCTCCCTCGCAGCAAAGACATACTCTTACACCGGTTCTGCCACTCGCATCTATCTCTACTCTGCCAATAGCGGTATTAACATCTATGGTATTAAGTTAGCCTACCCCTCCGATCCAACAGGCATTGATCGCATAGAAAACCAAAGCGCAGCACATAAAGTACTGCGCAATGGTCAAGTGATGATCTTTCGCGACGGAAAGACCTATTCTATTTTAGGCGCGCGCATAGATTAATAAACGCGCTGACCCGTAATCGTATATTCTACTCCGCTGCGGATAATAACAATCCTTCCGTTGCGGAGTATTTTTTGTGCAGGCTCGGTCACATCTATTACATCTACACCTTCTCCGGGATCATCTCCTAAACGCAAACCTACCATTACAGCATCGTGATCCGAATAACGATAACTGGTCGACTGCGAAGTATTAGTATGCCATACTACGGCTTTGGTGATCTGTTCTGCCATCGAACTATTAGCAAAGGCATGGTCGATCAATTCCCTTGTTCCTCTATAAAGATAGGAGTATGAAAGGGAATCATAACGAAGTAATTGCTCTTCATACCCGGCATTAAGGATGACAGACATGCAATCTTCATCCATCTGCGCGTTGAAATCCCCCATAACAAGAATGTCAGGGTCTTTCACTTTGAGCGAGCCTCTCAATCCGTTTATCAGCCAATTGGCATTCTTTACACGTTGTGCTTTGGCAGCATCATCGGACATTGCCTTAAAGTGGTTCATCGAAAGCGTAAAACGCTCACCGGTAGATATCTCTGTCCATGCTTGAATGCGCATCACATTTTTGTAATACGCCGTTGTCGTGGTTGCATAATTGGATCCATAGGGTTCTACCGTGGCTTTCCGATAAACAAAGCCTGCTTTGATCGCATTGTCGTAACTATCGGTAGCCACATTAATACCGTCAGTAACCCATGCAAAATACTCACCTCCCAACTGATCGTTTATCGCATCAACCAGATGTTGCAGCGAGACAGGTTTGGCCTCCACTTCACAAAAAGCGAATATATCTGCGCCGGAAGCAACCATCATATCCACAATGCGTTGGGTCTTAATAGCAAGCCCCTCGTCATCGTTATACGACGGTCGACTGGACTCTGCATAGTTGATATAGTAGTTCTGCAGGTTATTCGCCAAAACCACCACACGGGCATTACCCAGATCCGGTACGGCAGGCAAGGCGGCTTGCACAATAAGTGCAGCCGCCAAACCAAGCCATATCAACAGATGACGTTTCATCAATCTTTGAACTTCGCGCAGAGGAACTCGCGGTTCAGGCGAGCGATATTAGCGAGGCTGACAGATTTCGGACACTCAGCAGCACATGCACCGGTGTTGGTACAGTTACCGAATCCGAGTTCGTCCATCTTAGCCACCATAGCTTTCGCACGCGCCGCAGCCTCGATCTTACCTTGCGGCAGGAGCGCGAGTTGGCTAACCTTAGCTGCCACAAAGAGCATAGCCGAACCATTCTTACAAGCCGCAGCACAAGCACCGCAACCGATACAGGACGCAGCGTCCATTGCCTCGTCTGCTACCGGCTTAGGAATAGGAATAGCGTTGGCGTCAGGTACACCGCCGGTGTTGACACTTACGAAACCACCTGCCTGCATGATCTTGTCGTACGCACCGCGATCTACCATCAAGTCCTTGATTACAGGGAACGCACGGCTACGCCACGGCTCTACGGTGATGGTCTCGCCGTCTTTGAACTTACGCATGTGGAGCTGGCAGGTCGTGATGGCGCTGTCAGGTCCGTGCGGGTGACCGTTGACGTACATCGAGCACATACCGCAGATACCCTCACGGCAGTCGTGATCGTAGGTAACAGGGTCTTTGTGCTCTGCCACGAGCTGCTCGTTGAGGATGTCAATCATCTCCAAGAACGATGCGCCCTGGAAAACATGCTTCAGGTCATA
>JAEEGG010010526.1_pt1 | contig 20397 bp, 18 predicted proteins | sample 9134161 | NCBI WGS metagenome assembly JAEEGG01 (sample SAMN16246543, study PRJNA631951) | gut metagenome | biome: gut microbiome; feature: rumen; material: CR-attached | host: Bos | place: Iran: Karaj | collected 2018-10 | reverse complement strand
AGCAATATGGACGACTTTGTAATAAAGAGAAATACCCCAGTAGCACGGCTAATCAAGGACTTCCGCAACAAACGGAGCAGGAAAGTCATTGAGTCAAGGAAAGAAATTCAGCGGCGGTTTGACTATCTTGACTGGAGAGATCAGAAAAAAATACTCACTGTCTTTTTAGATTCCTGCAAGACAGACTGGCAATGGGCATGTAGAAAGCTGCTGTATTATTGGGACGACAGCTTTCTCCTAAAGGTTCAGTCACTATGGGAATTTACCCACGACATCAAATGTTCATGGACGGTCATCCAGCATCTCCCTTTGGATTATATCGTGGATCATCTGAAAGAGCTCAGCGTTGGGCGCAACTTTTTTTTCATCTGCAAAAGATTCGCTAGTGAGGGCAAGACCATTCCCGTCGAAAAGGCCAGGTTCTCGTCCCACCTCGACTATCTCACTGCACTCTGGCTGATGGAGCAGCCCCTCACAGAAGCAGAGGCAACGGACACGCTCTATGAGTTAATCCGAACGATTTGCATTGATCCGATTAATACGTTTCGTCAAGAATCCATCCCTTATCATCCCCACTATTTGGTGCCCGGTGAACTTTCGTTTATCCAAGTGATTGATGCCATCAATATTCTGATGCATATGGAGCAGTTTCGGGTTGTTGACCTTTTCCATGAATGGAACGATGCCATTTGCGAGGCCATCACTCATAGTCCATACTACGCTGCTATCCGAGAAGGCCATTTAGATAAGGAAGAACGCCTGACCATCGCCCGAAGATTCTGTTACAATGCCCTCCCAGCCAAGTACAAGGCCTCCTCACCCGCCAATTTTGAAGACCTGTTGCTGCCCCAAGTCACATATTGTATAGCGCCAATCAATCCCACGATTTTAGAAGACCCTGTAGCCAAGAAAACATACGAAGAGCTTAAAAATGAGTGCCCCAGCCTTGAACACCTCATTGACGAACTTGATTTGGCCCCATTCCCTGCTATTGATGACTCATCCGATTCAGCACCTTTCTAATCTTTCTGCGGATTACTGTATCGAGATAGCAGATACCCTCGGTTATGACAGGCTTGTTCTATGGAAAGATTGGATAAACAGGAGAACGCAATTGGCGCATGATATCCAAAATTCTCTCAGCACTGCCATTTCTGAATTTAAGTGGTAGTGTTTTGAGTTGCTCTTCTGTGATGAAGAATGAGAAGCCTTGCAGACGAGTGAAGAGGTCTTCGTATTTAACCTTTACTTGTGCCTCCATCTTCGCATACAACTCTTCATTGTCCTCATCTATCAGATGCATATACATTGCATCGCCACGCATAGGTGAATGTGGTGCAAAGGCGGTTCCCTTTGGAACCAAGCACTTATCACCGCCAGTAAATGGAGCCGCAAAATGAACCAAGTACTTCAGTTCTGTGTCCGCTGCCAGTTCAAAGACGTTCTCGTCAATCTTCAATGCTTCAATTTGTTCCCGTGTAGCCATATCTTTCTTCATTTTGTGGCAAAAGTAAGCATTTTCACACAAAAAACCAAATAAAACAACGTTCACAAGGCTTGCGATGATAACTTTTTCAGATTTTTATGCATATCATTGGGAAATAATTTGTATCTTTGTAGTCAAAAATTGGCAAATCAGAAAAGAGACATCTAAAAACCGTAATATATGGACAAGATAGATTTTGTAGAACTTGCAGCATTCTGTGTAAACAGATACAAAGAGACTCATACGGGTTCTGGAGAACGATATGAAGGGACTCTGTATGCCGCTATTTTTGACAATAATGAAGTACGTTGTTCGACAACGCCACATATATTGCGTAACGCTGAACAGTGTATTTTAATTCATCACAGAAGTCAGATTGCCATTTCTAATTGGTATTCATGGTATTTTGTCGAGTATATCAATACAGAAGGATGCGTATGCGGTGGTAATTTAGATAATGGATTTTCGCTAGATATTAATGCATGGGGTAGCTTTGCAAACCAAGTAATGAGCTTAGATTATAATGGCTCTCACTTGTATTGGTGTGATGCCCCTTGGGATTTGCATCTCCCTCAAATTTGGGAATTGTATAATAGGATTAAGAACGTAAAATCAGAAAAAGAAATTAATCTTATTGTAGATCTCTTCAGTAAAGATGAGAAAATATTGAAATTGGAGAAAGAAATAGAGAATTTTACTTTTTCTAATCATCTTTTAATGCAGGAACGGGATCAATTTAGAAATCTATTGAAAGAGATCCGTGATATAGTAGAAAATAAGGGATAGAGTATTTGTATACAATACAAATAATAGAACGACCAAATAATATTGAAAAAGGTCTTATATGGGAGGATTATTAGCATTTAGAGTCGGCAATTTCGACAATACTGCAGAAAGAGAACAGTTCCGTTTTCTTTGTGAGAAGCTAAAGGCTCACTATGAGAATTCGAATGATTTCTGTGTGTTTGCTGGTAACTATAACATAGGATGTGAATTAGATGCTTTGTTTATAAAGAAGGACGCTATTATTGCTATCGAATTCAAAAACTATGGTGGAACTATTGTTGCCACAGAAAATGGTGAATGGAAATGCGACGGACAAATCATAAAAGGTGGTTCACGAAAGACAGTATTGCAACAAGCAAGAATAAATCACTCAATTGTCAAAAAAGAACTCAAAGCTTTAGGAGTGAATAGCAAGAACATAAAAGATGTACCGACTTTGGTGATATTTAATCAGCCCATTAAGCTGGAAAACCTGCTTTGTGCCACTACAAAATCTTGGCTTCATATAACTGACAACGAACATTTTATAGAGAAACTGGACGATATTACTTGTCCCCATACAGATCTTGATCCCTTAGGAATTGTGAATCTGGCAGAATTATTGAATCTCAACTCTTTTTATTTGGCAGAGTTCAGCAATGCCAATGATGATAAGCCAACAACTACTCCAGAACAACTATCAGTATTTGAAGATATTAAAACATATGAAGGTCATTCTCCTATTTTGCCCCTACAAACAGAAATAAAACAAGATGACAAGCAAGATCATATAGACCTTCAAGAAGGAGATGCTGTCATTGAACAAGAAGTACAAACTGAAGAGGGTACCGCCCTTAAAGGTTTTGTAAAACAAATACTATCTTCAGCCTTAAAACTATCTGATGCAGTCGTTACTGTGTGGGATGGTATTTCATCACAGTCGAAGCTTGCACAATACGGTATTACTATCAATAAGAAGTTTCTGGTCAAGGTAGAGTCAACAGGGATTGGCTCTCATTGCTTAAAACTCAGCAAATTTATTAATCAAGAAGTAAAGGCAATTAACCCTGATGTTATTTGTTGGCAAGATGGTGAAACGATAGATGAGTTACAAGAGAATACCAAACGGTCTGAAATCGTTTGTGAAAAATTGGATCATTTAGCCACAGATAATAGTTCCGTTAAGTTCCATAAGTCTAAAACAATTATCCCGCACTGGCTTGATCTTGCTTTATTCAATCATCTCGGAGCTATATATTCTCCAGAATACAAAAAGTTTGAATACAATTTAGACATAGACTCTGAAGATATTAAAGTATATTTAGGGACATACTTTCCTCGGAGTTATGCAGAATCTTTTTGCATATTTGATGATTTGTTCAAATCTCATCAATATCTGGAAGTCCTGAAAAAAATGCCAGAAATTAACATTCTTGACTTTGGATGTGGTACAGGTGGAGAGTTAATTGGGTTGGTGGTTACACTTTCAAAACATTTAGCAGATTATAAAACAATAAATATTATTGCAATCGATGGTAATCATGAGGCTCTTATTGTTTTGAAAGAATTGGTTGGAGTGTTGTCATCGAATGTGCGTCACAATATATCACTCTTATGTGTAGAGAAGACTATTCAAAGCAAAAATGATTTGCAAATTGCAGATGTGCCAGTTTGCCATTTTATTTTAAATAGCAAGATGGTTTGCGAACTTATATCGAGAAAGAAAATCGAAGGAAACTGTTATTATACAATAGCCGATAGTTTATCGAGACTATTAGATGATGTCGGCATACTTTATATATTAGATGTTACGACGAAAGATGAACATTCAATGCTTTTCTATCCACAACTTATGACTCAAGGATTAAATGATTTCGTATCAAGTCACACAAAATATGCGACTCTCTTACCCTTGGCATGTGACAATTGGAAAGATTGTAGGGATGCATGTTTTATGCAACAAACTTTCATTGTTAGCCACTCAAGAAGAAGTGGTGATGAGAGCAGAGTTTGTTATCGTATCATTTGCAAAAAGACACTTAAAGACATTTTTATTCCCGATGACACCTTACTAAAAGGATGTTCTCATATAATTCATCCTCAGAAATATAAGCAAAATGACAATTCATCATTGTGTCCCAAAACTGCGAATGGAAATAGAGTAATTGATTCATATAACATAAAACTATAATATTATGCCAAGAAGAAGTTTTTACGTAAAAGACTCGGAACTTGATGATTATCAGGTAAAAGTTATTAACAGAAGGACTGATAAGTCTTTCATCGTCAAGGGATGTGCTGGCAGCGGAAAGTCAATTCTGGCTTTGTGGAAAGCTAAGCAGATTCAAGACGAAAATAGAGGGACATATATGTATGTTGTTTTTACAAAAGCTCTACGACAATACATGAATGATGGAATCCAACAAATTGGGCTTTCAGAGAGAAACGTGGTGAATTTTGATGCCTGTTTTTCATGGCTTAAAGATGATTTAGGAAAGTGGGAACGGGGATCATGGAAAAAAGGTACATACGACTATATTATTGTAGATGAAGCGCAAGATTTCTCGAAAGAGGATATTGAATTATGTAAATCAAAAGCAAAAAAAGCATTATTGCTATATGGGGACTCTGCACAGCAGTTATACAGCTTTATTCAGGACAAACAAACAGTTTCTATGGAAAAAATACGTGATATCACAGGTTTCCCAATGGAACAGTTGGTTTTTAATCATCGAATGCCAAAAAAAATTGCTAGAGTTGCGCAGTATCTAAACTCCGAGGATGATGATTTAGAAGGTCGTTGTACTGAAGAAGGAACAGATAAACCGAAAATTCTCGAATATCCCACACTGGAAAAACAATATGATGCCATCATTGATCTCATTAAAAATAAGCACATGGAAGATGTGGGTATTCTATTTAGGCAAAACGACGAAGTTGAGGAGGCATATAGCTATTTTCAAGAGCATGGCATGAATGTCGAAGCGAAATATGGAAGATTCATGGACTTAGACTTTAATTCGGACAATCCCAAGTTGATGACATATCACAGTTCGAAAGGACTCCAGTTTGAAAATGTCTTTTTACCAGATTGCTCGGTTGAAGATGAGGAAAACAGAAATCCTCTATACGTAGCCGTTACTCGTACTTATCGCTCCTTATTTATATTACATTCCGGAAATCTATCAAGTTTATTCGATGATGTGCCAGAAGACTTGTATGATACCTCTCTTGCTTCAGCCGGTCCTAAACTTAAACTTTAAATTATTCTCATCATGAAATTATATATTCCAACATGCACGTTGAATTTCAACAATATATTTTCAACCGAATCAATTTCTCCTAAAGCGTTCTATCAAAGAAGGGAATTCGGCAATAAACGATTTTATCCTGTCGAAGCCAACAGCCTCGATGGTGTAGTTCTTCTCTACTCTAAATATCCTCGATATGATGTGGAGGATTCAGAATTGGAGAACTATCCGATGGTTATTGAAATAGAAAGCGATGATTATCCTTCTGGAATTATCAAGAAACAGGTTTCACATTCAGGAGTAGAAGTATATGTTTCTGCTTCTACAATATATCTGAATCCTTTTCATACAAAAATTTACTTCGACAGTTATGCGGAACGACAAGGCGTATTAACAAAAGCGGCTCAAAGTTTGGAAAACAAGTTTGAGAAACTCTATGGCGCTAACCTTGTTGTCAAACCGCAAACGAAGAAAGGGTTCTTTGACAACGTCAAAGACCTCTTTTCCAAGAATGACAGCGATGAGTTCGAATGGGATTCTTCTTATTTGCCAACAGAGATAGACGCAGACATATCAAATATAGAACAAGACAGGAAGATAGACCGTATTAGAGGATTTGTCTATTGCTATCTGATTGGGGCAAATATGACAGTTAGTTCAGATGTTGCAGAATTGAAGTCACTGGCCAGAAGAATGCGTAATACACTTTCTGCTATCGTGAATTCACCAACCCACACTCCTTCTGAGTTACAAGATGAATCTCTGACAAAAGACATCAAGGAGTTTAATCGCATCTATTCTTCCATTGATGAAGATGCACTATATAATGCCAATATCATAGATATGCGGCTTAGTAGAAACCCCTTGAAATTGGAGAAACAAGACGTTATTGCATTGTTGGAATCACTTGACATCTATACGGAATTCTGCTCAAAACTGCATTTGAGAAGAGTATACGATGCCAACGACTTGTGGAAGTGTGTGGAGTTTTATTCTCCTGAATCATATAATACTGCCGTAGATACCTTGAATTCTGTTGTAAGGAAGATAGAACTTAGAAGCATTTCCAAAGGCCAGAAGAACGAAGTCAAAGAACTTGTTCGAATTGGCAATGATGGCAGCGTTAATGTGCTCGACAAAACGGTTAAGCCCGAATTCTATGATAGTTTACTTAATTCCCAAATAGGAAATGAGTATGAAGCTGTCAAGAACGAAAATGGGATTGACGAGCCCTTGGCAATTGCCTACAATGGAGGTAAAATCCTCCAACGGATATTAGGAGATAAATGGAATGAATCTAAATGGGCTAATTATATTAATGCCCTGTTGAGCCATCTGCAGGAGAGTTCCGCTTTTGACTTGTATTCTATAGACAATGATGTATTAAACTCTTTTGCGGCGTTCTGCCAAAAAGGTGACAATATAGATCGACTGTCTGAATATCTCGTACAATGCGGATTTAACAACTACCGTCTAGCATTCGGCTTGTATGGTGCAACACGTGGTTTCGCTTCTTTGCCAAAAACGTTTACTTCTACACTAATAAACGGAGATAGAGACTATTATAAGAGTTTTGTTCTGAATGTTTATCAACAGTTGTTTGGTGTTAGTATCTCAAATGCGGAATTCCCAACACAATCTAATTCTTTCGAAATTCGTGAAAGCAGCATTGGGACAACTATCATGGGAAATATTAGCAAGATAGAGACAAAGCCATCGAAACAAACTCAGGTTATTAGTGCTGTGAGTCAAGCACTTGAACTAGAGGATGCTGTGCAAAGTCCCAAGGCTTTTATGTACATTTTTGATAGTTTCCCAAACATTAAAAGAACAAAAGCATATAAGGCTTTAGAGAGTGCAGATTTTGAGCATGATACTACTCAATATACCCCAGAAGAGTTTCGTTCAAAAATTTACAGAATTATAGGGAAAGAAGCACTTAAAGGGCAAAAGGAAAAAGTAGATGCTGCAATAGAGTTAGAAGCAAAGCGACAGGACCCTAAGGCATTCCTTTACATTTTGGATAATTTCTTAAAACCGTCAGATTCGGCATATAAACGAATTGCCAAACTTGTTGACTCAAACTCCTCAGTGATAGGAGTAGCTTCATCTTCAACAAATGATACTGCAATACAACCGACTTCGAGACCTATCCTAACTGATGACAGATGGATTCCCGTATGCGCAAATATGATAATTGACGATAAAGCGAAGAAACGTTTCATTGTTGATATGGAATGGTTTGTGGATAATCACAATGAATGGTATGAAGACCAAAAGAAAGGGAAACAAAGGGGTATTTATGCTGGTTACGACAAATCAAACGAGAAAGTTATCGAAAGACTGAGAAAATACTTGGAAAACAAGTTACATCCAACAAACGACAAAATAATGTGGCTTGCTGATATTTATAGGAATATACCTATTGAGAAAATCGTAAGTTATTTACAGAGCATTTATGTCAGCAGATAAAACGTATATTACAACTGATAATGGCAGACAGGTAGAAGCTACAGCACCTGTTATTATATCTGCCAGCCGTTCTACAGATATACCAGCCTTTTATGCCAAGTGGTTCTTTAATCGCTTGGCAAAAGGCTATTGTGTATGGTACAATCCCTTCAACCAACAGCCAATGTATGTGTCGTTCAAGAATTGCAAAGTTATTGTGTTCTGGACAAAGAATCCTGCTCCTATCATCCCTTATCTGCCAGAACTTGACAAGAGAGGAATACACTACTATTTTCAGGTTACGCTGAATGACTATGAACAAGAAGGATTTGAACCTAATGTACCATCTGTAAAGTCGCGACTAAATACTTTTATTCAGTTATCAGAATTAATTGGAAAAGAACGCGTAATTTGGCGCTTCGACCCATTGATTGTAACACCGCAACTAACTACACAGATGATGTTGTCTAGAATAAGAGGATTACACAACTGCCTGAAAGATTATACAGAGAAACTTGTATTCAGTTTCGTTGACGTGAAAGCCTATCGAAAAGTACAGGCTAATCTTGTAAAAGAAACTTCCTTCTTTACCAAGGACGATGTAGAACAGGCTGAGATGACATACGAACAGCGGATGGAGATTGTCAGAGGATTAGTGGCAATGCGAGATATGTATCCCAAGCGAATTCAATTGGCAACATGTGCTGAGGACATAGACCTGGAACGATACGGAATAGAGCATAATCGTTGTATAGATGGCGAATTAATGAAACGTGTCTTTGTTGACGATGAAGAACTAGTCTATTACCTTCACACAGGCAAGTTGCCTGAGCGAGATATGTTTGGCGAGATACCGCCACTGCCACAGAAAACAAAAGACCTAAAGGATAAAGGACAGAGGAAAATATGTGGTTGTATGATTAGCAAAGACATTGGCATGTACAACACCTGTCGGCATTTCTGTGTTTATTGCTATGCGAATACCAGTAAAGAGGCGGTACTGAAGAATAAAGACAAGCATAGCGATGAAAGCGAAAGTATCATTGGATAGAATTGTTTCTGATCTTTAATAACAGGCAATTAACGGGGGAATAGCAGCATGTCACTTTTTGATTATGATATTTTAAATGGCAAATGTAGTAAGTATGAAACTAATCATTTGCACATGTATGTAGATGATGATATAGATTTAGGTAACTTGGCCAACATGTCATTATCATCATACGCTACATTCGTGCATGAATATATTCATTATATTCAGCACATCACAAGTCTATATGGCATAAGAATGAGTGACATGTATAATAGGGTGTTTTCAAGATACCGTGATTATATCCGTAATAATGAAGTAATAGATATTCCTTTGAGATTATGGGATACAGACGAGGATATTCATCAATTTATTATCCATTTCAACAAAATTGAAGGCGATAAGACAACAGGGTTCAATATTTCCGACATTGAGATCGATAAAAGAGAAATATCTATTGCAAAGAAAGAGAAAACTGCTGTGTGGATTGGGTGTTATGATTATGATAATGATAAAGCAGATGAACATGGATTCCTATTTGGACATCGTTGTGTAGTTGAAGGAATGGCTCATGCTATCCAGGCAATCATTAATAATGAGATAAAACACAATATAATACCCTACCATGCAGTTGAACTCATTATTGAGAAAACCATACCTGAAATTGTTCGGGATAAGAAGAAAGTAGCGTCTATTTGTTTGTGTGCTTTGCTTTGGGATAACCCTGGTATAGGATTTTTCCAGGTATTAGAATTGATTAAGTCACACCCAAATTGGGATGGAAAAGAATTATATAAATCAATAGTTCAAGATTATGCAGTTTCTTATAATGGGCAGGAAATGCCCTTTTATAGACTACTGCAACGATTCTCTAACGATCTTAAAGAAAGCTTTAAAGCTTTATTAGGAAGAGATTTGGAATACTACTCTCTTGTTATTGACAATTGTATTATAGATTGTGGTAAATGTCATCACTGGCTTATCGATTTCCTGTATGATTATGACATTTGTGACAGAGAGTCCTTTAGGGAACAAATACTTAATCACTACGGATATCCTTTTATTGATGGGAATAATCAAAGTGCATTTCCTCAAAAGAGTGTAAATGGGATTCTTTTACCATATAAAGAAACTGCCATTTTGTATGGGATAGAGCTTATTATGACACGGCTATTAAGGGTTGATAACAAGAAAGAATGTAAGCGTTATCCGATTTGCTCATCAACGATGTTTATAGAAGGAACAAAATGTGATGCTACAGAAGAATGCCTATCTTCTCAATGGAAGAAAAAAGAGTCATGCGTTTTTACTGAGGCACTAAAATATTATGGGATAAAAGACAAAGAATATGTGGATACATAGAGAAAAGCTCCCCAAGGTGTAGCCATACTATAGGTTGCTTCTAGGCTTACTCATGAGTATGCCAAGAGTATAGCTAGAAGCAGCTAAGAAGGAGCCCAGAAGCTGGCTAAGGGATGAAAGATGTACGATATAAGACGTAAGATATGATAATAACGAACGGAATAAAAACGTTATAACGATATGAACAAAGAGAACAAACTGATATTATATAAGGATGAGGAAGGCAAGGTGAGTGTAAACACTCGCTTTGCAGATGAGGATGTGTGGTTGACACAGGAGCAGCTGGCAACGATATACCAGACGACTCAGGAGAATGTTTCAATGCATATAACCAACATCTATACAGACAACGAACTCGACAAAGAGGGAACTTATAAGAAATTTTTATTAGTTCGCCAAGAGGGTAAACGGCAAGTGCGTCGAAACATCGACCATTATAATCTCGACGTAATCATAGCTCTTGGATATCGTGTACAGTCGCCCATAGCCGTGAGGTTCCGCAGATGGGCTACACAGCGACTGCATGAGTATATTCAGAAGGGATTCACGATGGACGATGAGCGACTGAAGCAGGGAGGTAATCGCTACTTCCGTGAACTGCTACAGCGCATACGTGACATTCGAAGCAGCGAGCGGAACTTCTATCAGCAGGTAACAGACATATACGCCACATCGACGGACTATGATCCACGTGCCAAGATGACCAAGCTGTTCTTCGCTACCGTGCAGAATAAGATGCACTATGCCGTTCATGAACATACGGCAGCAGAGTTGATCTATGAACGGGTGGACAATGAGAAACCCTTTGTCGGGATGACGAACTTTAAGGGCAACTACGTAACGCGCGATGACGTGAAGATAGCTAAGAACTATCTGACGGAGTTGGAATTGCAGAGACTGAACTTGCTGACTTCACAGTTTCTCGACTACGCAGAATTTCAAGCATTAGAACAAAACCCGATGACAATGGCTGACTGGATTGCAGCCTTGGATGACCAAATATTGCGACTGAGGAAGAATATTCTGGAAGGAAGTGGTACCGTTTCACACCAAGAGGCCATAGAAAAGGCTGAACGAGAGTTTGAAATCTATCGTGAGCGCGAAATGCGATTACTGGAGAGTGATTTCGACAAGGCCGTAAAGCGGCTAAAGAATCTAAATGATGATAGCAATTTGGATGAAGACGACACTAATTCATAGCGGGTGAGCGATGGACTTTTTCGATTATATCATCAATAGGAATACTGCACGGAAAGAGAATCCGGGCAAGTTGTCTTCATATAGAGAGGCTGCAGAACTGATATGTAAGTGTTGGGATAAACTTGACATGAGTTTCATTGAGCCTTATCTGGATGAAAACGTAGTTTGGAAAGGTGGCGTACCGTATAGGGTTATCAACGGAAAGGAGAATTTTCTGAAGTTGATGGCTCAGGTATTTGATTCGCTTCAATACTCGAAAAAGAGTTATAGGGCGGACGTTGTAATGATGAATGAGTATTATGCTTGTATTACCATTGATGGAGAATATGAGGATTTGGCCCATCGTATTAAAATAGAAGATGGGCTAATAAAGGAAATCTGGATAACAGAGTCTTGGGACTGGTCTAAGGATGAGATTCGTGGGCAATCTCCATTTGGGGTTTTCAATCAGACCACTTTACATGAACAAGCTGCTGCTGTTGCTGCAATTGAGCAGTATGTCAAAACAGAACTTGGTAACAAGACTCTCACTTGGGCGACTCCATACGAACTAAAGAACTCGCATTGTCAATTATCGTTTACATGTGATGGATTGTCTTATGATATTTTGATTGAGATACATAGTTGGGAAGGCAAGTGTCGGTTTGTTATGGGATCAGAATTTGATCGTCTTGTGGCTGGCAGTAAAGCAATTGACCATGTTCCATGTATTTTAGCCCTTGATCCTGATTATAATTTCGTAAGTCTAACGTTGTTAGAGGATTTGGTTGTTCGTATTCAAAAATTAAGAACTAAAGGTATGAACGAATGGACGTTCAGAAGCCTATTCAAGACAAAGGCCCAACTTAGCAGACTGGTTATCACCAAGAACTATCGAATCTTGTTGCCTGACTATAATGACATCGAGGTTAAGATGGAACCGCTGGTAAAAGCTGTCTATCTGTTGTTTTTGAAACATCCAGAAGGCATAGTGTTCAAGGGATTGACGGATTACAGGGAAGAGTTGCTGGATATATACAAGGCGTTGAAACCTATGGGGTTGAGTAAACGAATCAGACAGAGCATTGAGGACGTGACGAATCCGTTGCTAAACTCAATCAATGAGAAGTGCGCTCGTATCCGCTCTGCGTTCGTGAAGGAGTTTGATGAAGGGCTTGCCAAGAACTATTTCGTAACGGGTGAACGTGGAGAAGCGAAAAAAGTAACATTACCTAGGGACTTAGTTGCTTGGGAGTAATATGGAAACTTGGCAGATTATATTTGCAATAATAGGAGTAATATGGGCCTTAGGGTTTCTCTTGGGTGCTACTTTTTTTGTGTTCGGGTGGAAAGAGAATAGGAAGTTGGAATGGAAATTTTTATTGGGGGGCATTTCCTTTCCTTTAGTGCTTTTGTTTGGGTTATGCCTAATCATAGACTATTATTATTCGTTCTTTATCAAGGATGAAGGCCTCGTCAACCATATACGCCGTATTAGGCAAGTGAGGCGCGACGAAAAGGAATATAAACGTATTGAAGAAGCTTATAAAAAAGGAGAGATAAAAAGAGATGAACTCCCCAAGTTGTGGTGTGATGGCGTAGTGACCTTCGAGTTAAAAGGAGAATTCATGTATGGCGATTGGCATGAACTTGTTTATATTGAGAATGAGTATAACCCACTGCTTAACGACTTCTTCAAACGGCATACCCATATAGGGTTGGAACATGGTTGCAGGGTAGTATATCTGCCTACAGAGATAAAAAGGATAGTTAGCGATGAAATCGTCGACTATTTGAATCCCCAGGGTCAAGGGGAAGTAGAATTGCTTTCGCTTAAGCCAACAGATTTGTTGAATGAACTATATTATCCTGATGATGCGAAGAACCTTCACCATGGTCTTATGTCGTGTTTTGGACATATCAATAAGTATGGTGCAGAATATATGCATGGTACTTATTATCAGTTAGAAGAAGGTAGTGATGAAGATATTCAATCTCAAATAGAGCACATTGTGCAGATAATCTATGAGGATCAAACCTCTGGGCTCAATTGTACAGTATACCCACCCTCTTTTGATGAGGAGCCCACGGAAGATTATGCTGACGAACGCTACCCTTGGGAAATAACAAACCTTGTAGATGAAATCAAAGAAAGAGTAGACAAATTAGAGCAACATGGGATTTCTCGTAAGTTACTTATGAAGATGATATCAGGTCAGCCGAAGCTAAGCCAGTTGGTAATTACTAAGGATATGCGCATCATGCTGCCTGACTACAACGACATGGAGATTAAGATGGAGCCCATCAATAAGGCTGTGTACCTGTTATTCTTGAATCATCCTGAAGGCATCATATTCAAGCATCTGCCTGACTATCGAAAAGAATTGGTGGAGATTTACCAAAAGATTAAACCTTGGGGACTAAATGAAAGAGTAATCAGAAGTATAGAAGACGTTACCAATCCGATGCTGAACTCCATTAATGAGAAGTGTGCAAGGATCAGAGGTGCCTTTATTGCTCAGTTTGATGATAGCCTTGCCCGACATTATTATATATATGGGCAGCGTGGCGAAGCAAAGAAAATATCTCTTCCTCGTGATTTAGTGGTCTGGGAATAATCTTTCATTTTCACAAGGCTTGTGGAGCGAAATCGTTTGGTTGCAGAGTTAGAAAACCCTAACTTTGCAGTCAAACTTTTAATATTATGTGAGCTGTGACGGATTACGAGTACATTATCAAGCAAGTGAAGAAGTTCCATTTTTCGGGATGGGACGATGAAGAGTTGAGAAAGTGTGTGGATATGTTGCCTGGACTTTCGAGAGAGCAACAGGTGGCGCTGTTTCGCAGTAAGTGGGTAGAGCACGAGAAGACGCTGAAGGATGCCATCTTTAATCTGCTGTTCAAGGAGCGGATTGAGGAACGGGACAGGAAAATCAAGGCGATGAGTGTGGAAGAGCTGATTGAGAACCTGCATGATGAGAATGGTTATGGGAAGTTCATCGTGCTGGAAATGAAAGATCGCTATGACTCGCTGGACGATGCGGACAAGGTGAAGATTCTCGACACCTTGTCGGCAACCACGAAAGCTAATCAGAACTGGGCAGAGGGGAAAAGAAAAAAGTTGAATAAGGAGAATAAATAAGGTATGCCTGAACAAAGAAGAACAAATCATGGTAATGGCAAGTATAGGGACATGCCATTAGAACTGGCTCATGTGCAGCCTCAAGCTCCAGAGATGGAGAAGGCTGTGCTAGGAGCACTGATGATAGACAGGGATGCCTATATGGAAGTGTGTAACCTGTTGCGTGTCGAGAGTTTTTATGAGCCCAGGAATCAGATGGTGTATGAGGCTATCATAAAACTCAGCGCAGAAGAGAGTCCTGTAGATGTATTAACTGTGACTGATAAGCTGGGGAAGATGGGCAAGTTGGATGATGTTGGGGGCCCGGGATACATCGCTGAGCTCAGTTCAAGAGTCGCCACATCGGCCAATATCGTGTATCACGCCAATGTTGTGGCGGAGAAATATTTGGCCAGGCAGATGATTCGCTATGTGGGTACGATTGGCAACAAGGCCTTCGACGAATCCTACGACATTAAGGATGTGGTGCAGGAAGCGGAGAGTATTCTCTTTGAGTTGTCGCAGAACAACATGAAGAAAGACTATTCTGTGTTGTCGCCCATTGTGGACAAAGCGATGGAAATGGTGAAGATTGCTCATTCCAACAAAGGTGGAACGACGGGCATTCCTTCTGGCTTTATTCTGCTCGACGATATGACTTGTGGTTGGCAGAACTCTGATCTCGTGATTATTGCAGGGCGTCCAGCTATGGGAAAGACGGCATTTGCCCTGTCGTTGGCGAAAAATATTGCTGCTGATCAGAAAATACCAATGGCATTCTTTTCGTTGGAGATGTCGGATGTGCAGTTGGCAAACCGATTGATGGCCAATGCGTGCAGGGTGGATAGTAAGAAACTGTTGAGCGGACAATTGGACAGGTCGGACTGGTTGCGATTGGATAAGAATATTGAGAAATTGAAGGAAGCACCTTTGTATATTGATGAGACGGAAGGACTTTCTGTGATGGAACTGAGAACGAAGGCTCGCCGGCTGGTGAAGGAACAAGGTGTGAAGCTAATTATGATAGACTATCTACAGTTGATGACAGCAAGTGGCATGAACTATAATAGTCGTCAAGAGGAGGTGTCGCTGATTTCCCGTTCGCTGAAGGGTATGGCGAAGGAATTGAACATTCCCGTACTGGCGCTGAGTCAGTTGAATCGTGGGGTAGAGTCGCGTACTGGTGCAGAAGGAAAACGTCCTCAGCTGTCGGACCTCAGAGAGTCTGGAGCCATAGAGCAGGATGCTGATATGGTGATTTTCCTGCATCGACCAGAGTATTATGGTATCTTGATGAGTAGTGATGGCCTCATCGACTATCATGATAAGGCAGAGGTTATTATCTCAAAACACCGAAAGGGTGCTACTGGAATTATCATGATGAAATTTGTGGGTGAGTTTACGCGTTTTGAGAATTGTGAGGACCCATCAATGGCTAACCGGCCTCCAACGGAAGGCGGAGAGATTATCGGCTCAAAAATCAATGCAGATGGCGGAAACACGATTTTCTCTCCAGATGAATATGATCCATTTAAACTGGCAGCGATGAATGGCTATCGAGGAAGTGATTGACAGGGCGGTACAACTGAATCAGGAGATAGAGATAGAATACTGTACGCGAAATGGGAAGGTCTTTACGTGTCGTATCTCCGACATCAGGTACTCCAACTATTATGGTGGCATGTATATTCAGGCGTATCGTCTGGATATGGGCGAAGAACGAACGTTCAAAATCAGCAGAATCATAAGCGTTAACGGTCACTCCTTCTCTCGAATTTATTGGAAACAAATTGGTGATGATTTTAAAAGAATATATTGATTATGGAATGGCATATAATAGGAATACTCGCTTTCGTGGTGATTTACAATCTCTATCGTTACTATCGTGAACAAAAAGACAGTGAGTATTGTTCCGTGATAGAGACTGTATCAAGTAACAATCAAGTAGAAGAAACGACTATGGAAGAAACAATGAGTACGAGGCAATTGGCCTTAAGTACGATTGAAAATATTGGAAGTAAGCCTGAATACACTGAAGAAGGTCGTATTCAGTTTGAGTTTCAAGGCATCATATTCTTGATGGAGGCCGTAAATGATTGTGCGTTCGTGAATTTGATATGGCCCTGGTGCCACAAATACCTGAATTGGAAGATTATCTGAAGTTGATATTGGATAGTTTTTTCAGAACGGTCAGAATATTAGACGTAGAAATTGAGAAATGCAGATTACGAGAATGTGAGAGATAATTTGTAACTTTGCAGATAAAAATGATATGCTGAAGAAAAATGTTGTAAGGGGATGCTTAGGTATCGGAGCCTTTACCATAATTGCACTTTGCTTATTGGTAATCTTTTATTTCTGGACTAGTATAAAGGCTATGTACACACATAAAATGATGACCAAAGATGAAATAAAAATGGAACGTGAACGATTGGGCATTGATAATTATCGTGAGGAAGAATGGTGTCCTGTTTGCAGGAGTGATAGCGTAGTTGAGTTAAGATATGGTTTTGGAATCGGGGCATGCATGGTCAGTTCCGATTCTAAACGATTTGCCTGTAAAAAGTGTGATTACAGTTGGGGTAGACTTCCCCATTATCAAAAATATGGAGAGCGCGCTTTTAACGAAAAAACGATTTGTGAAGATAAGGAATATTCTCTTGATGTTGATTTTGACAAGGCACCTGATATCGTCTGTGTAAAGAATGGAAATGTTAGGGTGTATAGACTTAATCCGGAGATTATGAAATATCAAAAGGTTTCGAATCAAGTTCCAAATTGTTGGTTTGCTGCTTATCAATGCTGTAATGCGCACACGGCCTACACAACGTTTGACTATGTCCATAAGACCATTTATATAGAAGCACATTATGGTTGTAGTGATATGAGCATACGGCAATTCAAAAAAGCGGATAATGGCTGGGAAGAAGTTATTCCTGTTAAACCAATGTCAATTATTAATAGAGATTTATATCCCACATCGCATCTGAATAAGAAAATTGTGGGAAGGAGACCCATCTGGTACTGGTTCAATCCTGGTGACAACTTGCCCCCAAGTTGAAAACTCTTTCTTCCTCGTGACTTGGTGGTCTGGGAGTAGGAGATGTATGATGGCTGATGGAAGAAGGCTGATGTTTGTTTTTAGCTAAAAGATAGCAGCAATCTTCCTGATTTTCTCTAGGCGCTTCATGAACGACTTGTCTTGTTTAGCCTTCTGCATATTGTAATCTGCCTGCAAGCCAATCCAAATTGAGGCATTCGTGCCCAAGGCAGCCTCCAGTAACAATGCATATTCTGTTGTTATTGGACGCTTGCCGTTTAGGATTTCATTGAACACAGTATATGATACGCCCATCTGCTTGGCCAGTTCTTTTTGCGTTATGCCACGAGCAATGATTTCGTCCTTAATCATCTCTCCTGGGTGTATCAGCATAGATGATGTCATATTGTTGGCAACCTTATTTCCCATAATCTGTACAGTGTTCATATCCATCTCCTATTTATAATGATTTGACAATTCTATTATGTTGCATATAGTGACCACAGGTTCTTCATTTGTTTCTGTGAGCGTGAATTCAACTCGATACTGATCATTGGCCTTTACAGAAAAACGACCTTCTTTGTCACCATGCAGAGCTTCAAAATGTAACGGCTTGAAGGGGAATAGGTCTTCCATTTTTACTCATATCGCTTGCAAAAGTACGAAAAAGATTTCAGCACTCCAAACTTTTTGTGGAAATTATACCATTAACTTTCGTTCGCAAGGCTTGTGAAGATTTGGTGGTCTGGAGAATCTTTATTATCTTTGCAGCAGGAAATCAATTTAAAGCAAAAATGGGTGAGTTGTTGGATTTTGGACCTGTAGAGGACTTGATGCAGAATATCATCAAGGTGATCGGTGTGGGTGGCGGCGGATGTAACGCCGTGAGCCGCATGTATAAGGAGGGCATTCAGGGTGTGTCGTTCGCGGTGTGTAACACGGATAGTGCATCGCTGAAACACTCGTCGGTGCCGGTGAAGATTCAGCTGGGCGAAGGTCTCGGTGCTGGAGGCATACCGGAAAAGGGCCGCTCGGAAGCGGAGAGCAGCATTGACAGCATAGAACGGCTGCTGGACGACCAGACGAAGATGGTGTTCGTGACGGCAACGATGGGTGGCGGCACGGGAACGGGTGCGGCACCCGTGGTGGCAAAGGTGGCGAAGGACCGCGGACTACTGACGATCGGCGTGGTGACGATACCCTTCTATTTCGAGCACCGTCGCAAGATCGTGAAGGCTCTGAAGGGCGTGGAAGAACTGCGCAAGAACGTGGACGCGATGCTCATCGTGAACAACGAGCGGCTGTGTGACGTGTATTCGGATAGTGCCATGTCGCTGAAGGATGCCTTGGCGGAGGCAGACAACGTGCTGAAGAATGCCGTGAAGGGCATATCGGAACTGATCACCATCAGTTCGGAAGGGAACATCAACCTGGACTTCCGCGACGTGGAGACGACGATGCGCAATGGTGGCGGCGCCATCATGGCCATAGGACGGGCCAGCGGTGAACAGCGTGTAGAGCGCGCCATACTGGATGCACTGGACTCGCCACTGCTGCACGGCAGCGACATCAACCGCGCCAAACGTATCCTGTTTAACATCTATGCCAGCGACCAGGCTCCCATCCGCGTGCTGGAGATGCAGGAGATTTCGGAATTCTTCGACCAGCTGGACCCTGACATTGACGTGATCTGGGGTACGTCGACGGACGACACGCTGGGTGAGGACGCAAAGGTGATTATCCTGGCTGCGGACATGGACAACGAGCTGAACTTAGGAAAGACGGAGGAGGACCACGACGAGGAACACTACGAGCAGCTGATCAACCAGCTATATCAGCCGCAAGAGAAGCCTGCGAAGGAGGAGCCACAGCCGGAACCGGAATTCAAGGTGGAGGAAGCCCCCGAGCCGGAGCCAGCTATAGCCGTCAGCGAAGAGCCCGTATCGGAGCCAACGGTAACGCAACCCGCAGCAACGCCCGCAGCAGCGGAGCCAGAGCCCTCCACCACACTGGGACGCTGGAGAAGTTGGCTGAACCGAAAACTGGGTGACATCATCAGCGAAGAGGAATAAGCCCATGGCCGACGAATATCTGACGCTTGAGGACATGGCCAGCGACGTGGGGCGCATGGCACGGCAGCTGCAGCGGGAAGGGCGTACGGACCTGTTGCTGCGGGCCATCGGTGTGCCTATGCTGGAAGAGCTGCGTATCGAGGCTGCGAAGGGCCAGCTGAGCAGGCTGACGATTACGCAGGACTACCGGTTCGTGCTGACGGACTACGACAACAAGGAGGTGGAATTGCAACCGGTGCACAAGGCGGTGTATCTGCTGTTTTTGACGCACCCCGAGGGTATCGAGTTCAAGCGGCTGGCGGACTATAGGGAGGAGCTGACGCAATACTACATGGCGACGGCGAAGTTGATGGACAAGGAGAAAATCGTGGAGGGCGTGGACCATTTGGTGAATCCGTTGGACAATGCCATCAACGAGAAGTGTTCGCGCATCAAGAAGGCCTTCCTGGAACTGATGGACGAATACCGCGCAAGCTACTACATCATCAGCAGTCATACGCAGAAACACTTTGCCGGCTCGTCGCGAGTGTGGTACGAGCGGCTGAAGGTCATCAAACTGCCACGAGGATTGGTGAATGTGGAATGAGGAATGTGGAATGGTCGGCTTTGCCGATTGTGGAATGAGGAATGTGGAATGTGG
>JAEEGG010010523.1_pt1 | contig 20405 bp, 19 predicted proteins | sample 9134161 | NCBI WGS metagenome assembly JAEEGG01 (sample SAMN16246543, study PRJNA631951) | gut metagenome | biome: gut microbiome; feature: rumen; material: CR-attached | host: Bos | place: Iran: Karaj | collected 2018-10 | reverse complement strand
TAACCATTCCTGCATGGCTTAATACTTATGGAGAGAAAAACAATATTAATTTTTCGCATTTACTATCCGAGGCATTGCTAAAACAGGTTCAAGAAGCTTAAGTTAAGGGTTTCTGCATTTGATTAAATAACTATGAAAACGTTAAAAACCACTTGAAAAATCAGGTGGTTTTTATTATACTATGCATAGCGCTTTTTAAATGATTTGGTATACGAATATAATGAAACATGTATGTTAGGATAGATGAATTTCGGTTAGAAATATCGCAAGAATATTTGAGCAATAAGTATTTACGGAGGACAAAATGTCAGCTACTACAGACAAAATAAAGAATTCTATAAAGCTTGTTATACATGGTAAGGATGAGGTTATAGATATGGTGCTTTGTGCCATATTGGCAAAGGGACATATTCTGCTGGAGGATATACCCGGAGTAGGAAAGACGACACTGGTTACCGCACTGGCAAAGACCATGTCGCTCGATTACAAGAGAATACAGTTTACTCCCGACGTACTGCCTTCCGACCTTAACGGTTTTACTATGTATGATAAAAATACCGGTGCGTTTGTATTTAGAGAGGGTGCCGTGTTTACCAATCTGTTTTTGGCTGACGAGATCAACCGTACATCACCTAAGACTCAGTCTGCACTTTTGGAGGTTATGGAGGAACAGAATGTTACCGTAGACGGAACAACATATAAGCTTCCTAACCCGTTTTTTGTAATAGCTACACAAAATCCCGTAGGAGCATCCGGTACTCAGAAACTGCCTGAGTCACAGCTTGACCGTTTTATGATAAGGCTTACCATGGGTTACCCTGATCATGACAGTGCAATAGATATCCTGCGCGGTGACTCTCACGAGATAGTCGGAGAGTTAAAGCCTGTAATATCAAAAGAAGAGATGTTGGCTATCCAGGAGCATGTGGCATCTGTCACAGTATCTGAGCCGATATTAAACTATATAGTTCAATTGACTGAGATTACCAGAAATAATGATCTGTACTCACTGGGATTATCCCCACGTGCCAGCATAGCCCTTATGAAGATGGCTAGAGCTAAAGCATATATTGATGACAGAAACTATGTAGTGCCTGAAGATGTGAAGGCGGTATACTTTAGTATAGCAAACCACAGAGTAGTGCTTTCAACAAAGGCAAAGGCTACAGGCTATAACTTAGAGATGGCTTTGGCAAAGTCGTTTGAGTCCGTGAAGATGCCGGGGTGAAAAAGTCATTAAGGAATGATTTGTATGAAAATACATGTTTGGTCCATAATCAAATATCTTTTTATATTTGTTCTTATTTTCTTTTTTGTAGTTGTATTTAAGCAGAATTACCTGGTATTTCTGCTTTTTCCTTATGTCCTGCTGCCGGCAATTCTTATTCCGGTATTCTTAGCTAATGTCAGGAAGATCAGCCTTACCGGAGGCTCGGTTGTGGCTGATACCGAGGTGGGCAACATTATTCTTTTCTTTGCAGAATATGATAATCCAACCTATTATCCTTTTCTTAAATGTTCCCTTACTTTTTCAATGAGAAATCTGTTTTTTAACGCCAATAAGGACAGTCTGCTGAATATCAATATCATGCCCAAACGCAAGGATAGGATAAATATAAGCGTTAAGACTGCCAAGATAGGTATGGTCTTGTTTGAAGGAAAGGGTATGAGGGTAACCGGTTTTATGGGTATGGTGAGCGTAAATCTGCCGATAAGCTTTACTGTGCAGGTGCCTGTATTTCCGGAAAAAACGGAACAGGTCGATGTGGCGGAGATACCTTACTCGGAGGGCTATGATGAATATACAGAGCCGGACCTTAAAGGAAACCTCTCTTCTGATATAAAGGAGATCAGAGAATATCGACCCGGTGACAGACTGGCGAGGATCCACTGGAAGCTGAGTTCAAAACTGGACGAGCTGGCAGTAAAGGAGATGGAGCGTACCTCGGTAATGTCACTGGTAGTGGTACCTGAACTTGAGAAAGGTAAAATCTCTCAGACTGTAGAAACACTTGATGCTGTGTCAAGAAAATTGGCAGAGAGAGGTGAAAGATTTGAGATTTGCCTGTTTAACAGTGTATCCTGCTCATTTGATTATTATATCATAGATAACGAAGAGTCGCTGAAGGACTGTTACAGGGATATGTATTTTCTGCCTCTTTATGAAAGTGCAGATATGGCTAAGGATGCATACTATGCCTCAAACCAGAGGTCAGCACTGCTGCTCACGGTTTATGGGGATGAAGTGAAACTCCTTGAGGACGGGATTGAAGTTTCTGACACATAAATTAAATTTATCTTTCTGAGACCAAGTCAACGCTACTATAACGAGTTTATTAAATATGGGAAAAAGATTGTCAAGACAAGAGAAAAAGCAGATCATAGAGCTTGACTCGACAGGCATAGCTATAGAAGATGTATATGGCAGCAAAAAGTCGAGCCCTCTCTTTTTGTGCCTTTCAAAAGCCCTGATAATCTTTTTGGTATGTGTCGGCACGGTCACCGGATTCTGTGACGCATTTTCACTGAATTATAACAAAGGCACAATTGTAATCTTTACGCTGGCAGCGAGCATAATGATATCTCTGCTGTATTTCAATAAGAAAGTATTCTATATCGGATATATCGCATTTCTGATCATATTTACCGTAGAACTCTTGAGATATTATCTTTACGCAAACAGTGGTTTCCAGGCTATTACTAACCATATCCGTGAGGTTTATGCTGAAGTTTTTAATATGGGCGTTGTCAGAAGTGCAGAAGAAACATTTACAAACAGACAGCTGACCATAACCATAGCCCTTATTTTTATAATAGCCTTTCTTGTTATCATGTACAACATCACTGTATCCAGGTACATGAACTTTGCTGAGACCTTTGGCATCTCATTTATCCTGATGCAGATCCCGTTATATATAGGCTACAAGCCTCCGCTTATCTCTGTGATCCTCATCATGACAGGATGCATCGCTACCGGACTGCTCCAAAAGGGAGCATTTAACAGGGTCACCATTCCCGGCAAGAATGCACCGGACTATATCAAGGACAGATTGTTTAAGAAAACCTACTATACTACGAGGGGAGACCATCGCGGTATATTAATGGTGCTGGCAATATCAGCGGTATTCTCGTTTGTTATCTGCATATTCTCACTGCCTGCTTACAGCAGGGATCTGGGAGAAACACCGGAGGACAGTGCCAAGGCATCTCTCGACGATACCGTAAAGATACTGGTGCAAAATGGGATATATGGTCTGTTTAACAGTTATGACTCTATAAACGGTCTGAGTCGTGGCCGCCTCGGCGGAGTTTCAGCCGTAAACCCTGATTTTAAGACGGATATTGTAGTAACATTTGTGCCATATAGTGATGAAACCATATATTTGCCGGGTTTTAAGGGTGTATCCTATGCCGGGAAAAGCTGGCTCAACAGGGTGAATATTGCCGAATTTCCGGAGCTTGGACTGGGTAGTCAGGGATATATAGAAAGCGACATTATAGATATAATGGACAAAACCATTACATCAAGTAAACTGAAAACACTTAATTCGGTTTCCGAGAAAAAATCTACCAGAGCAAAAGCCCAGATATCATACATAGACAAAAGCTTTGGAATGTTGGTAAATCCTTATGTCACACTGCCAAGTGATGTCAGAAATATATCGGAAGACCCCATATATAAGCCTGCCGATCCGGAAAAGGAGACAGTTCTGGAAACAAAAGAAGTGGACTATTATCCTCTATCACTTATAGAATACCTTGAGCCCGGAGATCCCGGATACGGGGACAGCATCAGCGGTCTGGGATCGGTAAAGCTTAGAACTGAGATTAATAACGGTATAATCGGTACTTATAATGAAGATGAGTATGACAATGAATATCCCGGTGTACAGGATATAAATGTAACAAGAAATACCACATCAGAGAACAGCAGTCAATACCTGAGATATTATGACTATATAAATGATATATGCCTCAAAGTACCGGATGACCTGGACAGATATCTTGAAGAGTTCTGTAAGGAACATAATTATTTCGGACTTGACACAAAGAACTACAAAAGGCTAAAACTGACAGTAGATGCAGAAAGACAGTTCCCTGCAATAGATTATGAAGCCATTCCGGAAGAGTTTATAGACAGATTGAGCGCTGCCTATGACAGCAGTGATATGGCTGCACTGACAGCACTTACTGAAGAGTATAACTATTATACAGCACCTTCAGAAAAGATATTGCAGGAGAGATATGAACACAAGGAAGAAATAAACAGTTACAGATTAAAACTGTGTGAAGCATTAAAGGATATGTTCCTTGCAGAGTATCCTTATACACTGTCACCCGGCAAGACACCGAACAATGAAGACTATGTACGGTACTTCCTCGAGACACAGAAAAGAGGTTTGTGTTCACACTTTGCTTCAGCCGGAGTTATGATACTACGCCATATGGGTGTGCCGGCACGCTATATCGAGGGCTACTGCATCCCTCATTCATTGATGAGCGAAGAAGCCACAAAAGCAGAACTGTACGGCGATGAGTGGTTTATGGGCGAAAACGAATATAATACTGACAAAACAGCTTACTCAGTACCGGTCAGCGACTACTATGCACACGCCTGGATAGAAATTTACCTCGAGGGTAAGGGCTGGATACCTTATGAACTGACCCCTCCGAGTTTTGAAGCCGCACCTGTAGCAACAGAGATGAGCGGTATCGGACGATTCTTCTCACAACTCTTAAATGTAGACCTGGGACTCGGAAACAACAACTCCGACAGCTCCGTATCGATAGTAGGTGATGATACTCCGGTCGCCATAGAAGAGGATCTTTCCGACAAAGATCTGGCCATATTTGTGTATCCTTTGATACTGATAATCGGAGCTGTAGTACTGTTTTGGATGCTGTTTCTTCTTATTAGAAAGATAGTCCTTGAAATGCGATATGCGAAATATCTTAAAGAAGGAAAATTTGCCCCTGTAGTTTATGCACGATATAACGAACTCGTAAAGAAACTCAAGCGCAAGAAGATAGTAGCGGTAACCAATCCGTTGCCGCTTGAAGTATGCAAGATGATCTCTGAATATCAGGCAGAAAAAGTACTTGAAAAATCACAAACATCTATAGAAAATCAAGAGAACAGTTTGGTAGAAGAGTATAATGTGAAGTATTCAGAAAACCTTCCAGTGTTTAAGTATATTGAGAAGGTTCTATATTCGGATTACCAATCCAATGCGGAGGAGTACAATCAGAACTATAATCATTTGATAAAAATGATATAACATAATTGGATTTTGTTACCAAATTATTTGTATTGATGATTTGAATAAAACAGTCAGGGCATCCGGACAGGATAAAAACATAAAGTGAGTTGTGGATATGCTTAGGCTGTGTCATTATTGTATCAAGGCAAAAATCGGTTTGCCAAACCGATTTTTGAGCGTAGCACAAGTGTGCCCGGTATCGAGCGGGCACACGATTGCAAGCGTCCGTAGAGGAGATAATGGCACAGGCTGTAGCATATCCCAACGATACGATAACGGTTTTTATAATGTCCGGATGCTCTGGCTGTTTAGGGGGACAAAAATAGAAATAGAAAAAAATACTTGATTTTCTAGAAAAAAAGGTGTACTCTATTTGTCGTTTGATTATCGCACGGACCCAACATGCTCCGTGCAGTAGTTCATGAAAACGGAAGAAAGGTAAACACACATGGCAAAGAACCTAGTAATAGTAGAGTCCCCCGCTAAAGCAAAAACAATCAAGAAATTCCTGGGCACCGGCTATGAAGTAATAGCTTCTCAGGGACATGTGCGCGATCTCCCCAAGAGCCAGCTCGGAGTATCGGTAGAGGATGACTTTGAACCTAAATACATCACGATCAGAGGAAAGGGCGATATACTCGCAGAGCTCCGTAAGGCAGCAAAGAAAGCGGACAAAGTGTATCTCGCAACTGACCCGGACCGCGAAGGAGAAGCAATATCCTGGCATCTTCAGAAACTGCTGAAGTTAGATGAAAAAGAGCCGGACAGGATAACATTCAATGAAATAACAAAAAATGCCATCAAGAACTCGCTAAAGGCTCCCAGATGCGTAGACATGGGCCTTGTTGACGCACAGCAGGCCAGACGAGTACTGGACAGAATGGTTGGATATAAGATTAGTCCCCTCCTTTGGGCAAAGATCAAGAGCGGACTGTCGGCAGGCAGAGTACAGTCAGTAGCTCTTAAACTTATTTGCGACAGGGAGAAAGAAATAGGAGAATTTAAGCCCGAGGAATACTGGAGCCTTGATGCAGATCTTGAGCTTAAGGGGAATAATGTTATACCCGTGCATTTTGTGGGAGAAAATGATAAAAGGATAGCGCTTGCTTCGGAGAGCCAGACGGATGAATATATAAAGAAATCCGGAAAGAGTTTTAAGTGTACGGAACTGAAGGAAGGAGAAAGAAGCAGAAAAGCTCCGTTCCCCTTTACAACCAGTACCCTGCAGCAGGAAGCATCAAAGGTACTCAACTTTTCCACAAAGAAGACCATGCAGCTTGCCCAGACACTGTATGAAGGTGTAGAAGTAAAGGGACATGGTACTATAGGACTTATCACTTATCTGCGTACGGACTCAGTTAGAGTATCCGATGAGGCAGATAAAAATGTTCGTAAGTATATCGAAGAAACCTACGGCAAGGAGTATGTAACAACCGCAGATGTAAATAAAGGTACCGGAAAGAAGATTCAGGATGCTCATGAAGCTATCCGACCTTCCTATATAGATATACCCTTAGACGATATAAAGGGTTCTCTTTCCAGAGATCTGTTCAGGTTATATCAGCTGATATGGAAGCGTTTTGTAGCCAGCCGTATGGAGGCAGCAGTATATAAGACAGTTAAGGCAACATTTAATGCAAACGGTGTGAATTATTCATGCGCATCATCAAAGCTTGAGTTTTCTGGCTTTATGTCTGTATATTCAACCGAAGAAGATAAAGTGTCTGAAAATGATGGAAATCTTAGCGGTTTAAAGCAGGGAGATGTTCTTAAATTAAAAGAGATGAAGAAGGAGCAGCATTTTACACAGCCTCCCGCACATTTTACAGAAGCATCTTTGGTAAAGACACTGGAGGAGCTCCGCATAGGACGCCCCAGTACCTATGCACCTACCATTACTACGATACTTGCAAGACATTATATAGTAAAAGATAAAAAGAACCTGTATACAACAGAGCTCGGAGAAGCAGTAAACTCAATAATGATCCAGTATTTTCCCGAGATAGTAAATACTGAATTTACAGCACTTATGGAAGATACTCTGGACAGTGTTGAGACGGGCGATGTGGAGTGGAAATCAATTGTCAGAAATTTCTACCCCGATCTGGAAATAGCTGTTGAAGAAGCACAGAAAAATCTTGAAAAGGTTAAGGTTCAGGATGAGGTAACCGATATAATATGTGAGCAGTGTGGACGCAATATGGTCATAAAGTATGGTCCTCACGGAAAATTCCTTGCATGTCCCGGCTTCCCCGAGTGCAGGAATACAAAGTCATATAACGAAAAGACAGAATATAAGTGCCCTAAGTGCGGAGCTGACATATTGCTGATGAAGAGCAGAAAGGGCAGACGTTACTACTCCTGCGAGAAATATCCCGACTGTGATTATATGTCATGGCAGAAGCCTGAAAATGTGTAATTATTTATAATATTTAAACCCTTATCGGAAAAATGCATAAATTTTTAGAAAATTCTATTGATTTTTTGTAAAATATGTGTTAATCTACAAAATAGAGTTATAGCTTTCTGATGGGGGTAGTGTATGAGTGTTCAATTACTTGATAAAACGCGTAAAATAAACAAGCTTTTGCACAATAATAATTCACATAAGGTTGTATTCAATGATATCTGTCAGGTTTTAAGCGATATCCTGGATGCAAATATTCTTGTCATCAGTAAGAAAGGCAAGGTTTTAGGGGTCACAAACAAGGATGGCGTAGAGCCCTTAAGCGAGCTGATCATGAATAAGATAGGTGATCATATCGACGGCGAGCTTAACGAGCGCCTGCTAAACATCCTGTCCACAAAAGAGAATGTTAACCTTGAGACCCTGGGATTTGAACTCCCTGACATAGAGTCATATGTAGCTCTTATCACCCCTATAGATATAGCGGGTGAGAGGCTGGGAACTCTGTTCCAGTACAGAAAGCAGGCTCAGTTTAACATTGATGACATTATCCTCTCTGAGTACGGCACCACGGTAGTCGGCCTGGAGATGATGAGATCTGTAAACGAAGAAAATGCAGAGGAGAGCAGAAAGGTGGCTATTGTCCGTTCGGCTATAGGTACATTATCTTTCTCCGAGCTTGATGCAATCAAGCATATATTTAAGGAACTCGGTGGCAATGAGGGAATTCTGGTTGCCAGCCGTATAGCCGACAGCGTGGGTATCACGAGGTCAGTAATAGTAAACGCCCTGCGCAAGTTTGAAAGTGCGGGTGTCATAGAATCAAGGTCCTCAGGTATGAAGGGTACCTATATTAAAGTACTCAATGATGTGGTATTTGAGGAACTGGAGAAAACTAAATAACTAAAGGATTGACTGCTGAAAAGGGATTTTTATACAAATCCCTTTTTGTGCTATCTATGTATAGTTTTTATGTAAGGTTTACGATGATATTTACAGGCGTGTCATCGTAGTGAAAAAGACCTGTGACAGGGTATAAAATATGATAGGTTCGAATGCGTTTAACTATGTAAATGTATTGAAAAAAGCTGCGGATGCCAGCTGGAAAAGAAATGAAGTAATTGCAAACAATATAGCTAATGTAAGTACTCCCGGGTATAAGAGAAAGGATATCCAGTTTGAGAATTACTTAAGGCGTGAGCTGATGAAGGACTACTCAACAGATGATGATCTTAACCGCAGAGTTGCAAATGTGGATCTGGACAGACTTGGTACCAGGGTATATACCGATCAGTCGGAGCTTTCGTACAGGCTGGATGGCAATAATGTAGATATAAATACAGAAAATGCCAACCTTGCTGAAAACCAGATCAGGTATTATACATTGCTTAACTCAATGACTCAGGAGTTCAGCAGGATTAAGTCAGTGCTTTCGAAGAACTGATAGGGTGTGAGTACTAAGAAAGGCGGAAATATATGGCAATTTTTAATGGAATGAATATAAGTGCCAGCGGTATGACAGCTCAGACCATGAGAATGGATACCATAGCGCAGAATCTTGCAAATATCGATACTACCCGTGGTGAGGACGGTAAGGTATACCGCAGAAAGACGGTTGTTTTTGCTGAGAAAAATAAGGATGCTTTTGGAACAGCCCTTGCCATGCAGCAGGCCAGACGCGCCACAACAGTTAACGGACAGGGCGTAAAGGTTACAGCCATAGCTGAGGACCATGTGACAGCATTAAAGAGAGTTTATGACCCTGCTCATCCTGATGCAGATGAAGAGGGATACGTTACATATCCTAATGTAGATACAGTTACCGAGATGACCAACCTTATAGACGCAACCCGTTCTTATGAAGCAAATGTTACAGCATTTAATGCAACCAAGAACATGTTGCTTAAGGGTCTGGACGTTGGTTCGTGATAGGTCAAATGTTCCCGAAGGGAACTTTGACACGGCTCCATCCCGGAGGGATGGAGTAAAATAGGTGGGATATTGCTTGTACAAACTTTGACTTTGCTCCATCCCGAAGTGATGGAGTGTGAGATAGATTGAATGACTTCAACACGGAGAAGAAATGGACAATTATAAGATACTTGGCTTAAATGGTCTTGAGGCAATAGGGTTTGATACCTCATCCAAGACTCATAAGACCTTAAAAACTGATGATTTTCAACTGTTTGCACCGAGTGAACTGGGACAGAAGGCTAAGACCGGTTCTTTTGACTCGTTGCTTAATTCTGCCATGACGATGCTGAAAGAAACCAATCAGTATTCGAACGAAGCAGCAGAAGCGGAACTAAAGTATGCCATGGGTTTAACCAATAATACTCATGAACTGCAGGTAGCCCAGATGAAGGCAAATGTATCCTTGCAGTATACGGTTGCTGTCCGCAACGCAGTAATGGATGCTTACAGAGAGATTATGCAATTACAGTTCTAATTTTAATGGGGACAAGAAAAGGGTGACACATAAATGCTTGAACGTTTAAAGCAGATACCGAAAAAAATACAGGAAATATGGAAAAAATACTCGGCCAAACAGCGAGCCATCATCGTAAGTACGGTGGCTGTAGTTGTGTTGGCCTTAATTATTCTTATAGTCATACTTAACCAGACAACTTACGAAAAACTGACGACATTTGACACCACTGCCAATGCTAAGGCAGCTATGGCTCTACTTACGGAAAACTCCATAGAAAACAGGCTGAATGCAGATAATGTGACGGTAGAAGTAAATGCTAATCAAAAGCAGGATGCGATACTGGCTCTGGCGGACAGCGAACTTGTAGCAGAGAGTTCGTTTACTCTGGAAAAAATGCTGGAAAGCGAAGGTGTTGGTACCACAGCATCCGATAAGATGCGAAATAATCATTTTCTTATCCAGAGTAAGCTGGAGGCAAAACTCTCGACCATCGATGGTGTTGATAAGGCAAGCGTTATTTACTATCCGGCAGACAACTCCAGGTCGATACTTAAGGCACAGCAGGATATCGGTGCCAGTGTAATGCTCACCGTAAACGATAAATTTGATAAGAAAAATACTCCGGCCTCGATAGCAACATATGTGGCATATGCTATAGGAAACAGCACAACAGATAAGATAAAAATCATTGATCAGCATGGACGTCTCCTCTTTGGCGGAGAGGCTCAGGATCCAGAAGCTTATACTGCCGAGACTACACTTAGTTATAAGCAGACCGTTGAAAAGTGGTATGCGGATAAGATGCTGGAGCTTGCAACGATCAACGGATATTATAATGCTGAGATAGTGCCTGAGATAGAAGTAAACATGGAGAAGACATCTGTTATGTTTACGGAATATCTTGCTGCAGAAGGCTTAGAGCAGGGCGTATATGACGAGTATACAAAGATCAGCTCTGAAAATACCGGTGTGGCAGGTGATATTCCCGGTACCGATTCCAATGATGAAACGGATTATTATATCCAGACTCAGGGCTCGGGCAACAGTGCATATAACGAGGAGCACTACAAGTTTAAGCCAAGCGAGCGTGTAACTCAGACAGTCCGTAATTCACCGTTTATCGATCATGATAAGTCACGTATGGCACTTACCTTCAGAAAGGCTATCCAGGTATCGGAGGAGAGTCTGGAAGAAGCCGGCGAGCTTGAAAATACTACATTTGACAGATATGTAGAAACTCATCAGAATAATCTGACAGAAGTAACCGATCAGGATGAGATCGATGCATTAAAACAGCTCTTCTCAGATGCGAGCGGAATAGCGGTAAATAATATTTCGCTCAGGGTATATGAGGAAACACTATATATTCCTAAGCCTGTTGAAGAGAGCATGAATTTCTCACTGATCTTAGAGATACTGCTCGCGGCACTGATAGTAGGACTCCTGCTCTTTGTAGTATTCAGGGCTATGAAGCCTGTGGAGACCATCGAGACCGAGCCTGAGCTTTCGGTAGAGAGACTGCTGGCTACCACCAGAGAGAACCAGTCCTTAGAGGATATCGAATTTGGTGAGAAGTCAGAAACCAGGAGAATGATAGAGAAATACATAGACGAAAACGCCGAGTCAGTTGCGGCATTGCTCCGCAACTGGTTAAATGATGATGGATGGGAATAGAAATTATTTATTGAAACTATATTGGAGGACACTTACATGCCTGCAAAAGCAAGCCTTGCGGAATATAACGGTCTCCAGAAGGCAGCGATCCTGATGATCGCACTGGGACCGGAGAAAGCCTCTAAATTATTTAAACACTTAAAAGAAGAAGAAATAGAAGCATTAACTCTTGAAATCGCCAATACCAAAAGTGTATCCCAGCAGGTAAAGGACGATGTGCTGGACGAGTTCTATGAGCTCTGTCTTGCACAGCAGTATATTGCCGAGGGTGGTATCGGATATGCCAAGGAACTTTTGGAAAATGCATTGGGCGCAGAAAGAGCCACGGATGTTATCGGAAGACTTACCGCATCACTGCAGGTACGTCCTTTCGAGTTTATCAGAAAGACAGATCCCGGTACATTGCTTAACTTTATACAGGACGAGCATCCTCAGACGATCGCCCTTATTTTGGCATACCTGCCTTCTTCACAGTCATCGCAGATCATCAGTGCTCTGCCTCCTGAAAAACAGGCAGATGTTGCAAAGCGTATAGCTATGATGGACCGTACCTCACCCGATGTTATCCAGGAGGTGGAAGCAGTGCTCGAAAAGAAGGTTGCATCCCTGGCAAATCAGGATTTCACTATCGCCGGCGGTGTGGATTCCATCGTGGAAATCCTCAATTCCGTGGATCGTGCTACAGAAAAGCATATTTTGGAAACCTTGGAAATCGAAGAGCCCGAGCTTGCAGACGAGATCAGAAAGAAGATGTTCGTATTCGAAGATATCCTGCTGCTTGATGACAAGTCCATACAGAGAGTACTTCGCGAGGTTGATAATTCCGAGCTTGCAATAGCCATGAAGGCAGCTAACGAGCAGGTACAGGAAGCTATCTTCAACAACCTTTCAAAGCGTCTGGCTGTAATGATAAAGGAAGATATGGAATATATGGGCCCTGTACGTATGAAGGATGTTGAAGAGGCTCAGCAGAAGATCGTTAATATCATCAGAAAGCTTGAGGATTCAGGCGAGATCATCATTTCCAGAGGCGGAGGTGACGATATAGTTGTCTAATTTGATTAAAGCATACAGTGTAAGCTATGATGAACCTACAAAGAAGCTTGACCTGAATGAAAAGGCAGAGAATTTCCGTAGACTATATGTTGAAAGACTTGAAAAACAGTCATCCGGTGAAGCTCAGGACGGGGAGTATGCCGATGACGATGATGGTTTTGTGGAAGGCATAGTCGGAGACAGGGTCATTATTAAAGGCAGTGAAGAGGAAACTTTGTCCGAGCAGGAGAAGAAGATTCTGGCCAATCAGCGTGAGATTGAAAAACTTCAGAAGAAACTGGAAGATCTGAGAGTCGAAGCCGGAAAAATCCTGGATGATGCCGAAGAACAGGCCGAGGAGATCATAAATAATGCCAAGGCTGAGGCTGAGACACAGTATGAAAGCCTTATTCAGTCCTATATGGAGCAGGGTTACGAAGAAGGCAGGCAGACTGCGACAAAAGAATGTGATGAATTAAAAGCTTCTTTGGAACGCCAGATAAGAGAAAATGAAGAGAATTATGAAAAGCAGGTGAGTGAACTTGAGCCTGCTTTTGTTGAAGTTCTGATAAGATATATTGAAAAAATTACAGGTATTTATACCAGTGATCATACTGAGGTTATCATGCATGTGATACATCAGGCCATGACCAAACAGACACCGTGCAGAAACTTTATTATCAGGGTTTCACCGCATGATTACGGTACCGTGCTTAACTCAAAGCCGGAGATACTTCTCTGGCTGCCCGATGGCTCACAGATAGAGGTAGTAGAGGATAAGATGCTCTCTGAAGGCGGCTGCCTGATAGAGACCGATGCGAGAATATTTGACTGTAGCGTGGACACACAGTTAAGAAGCCTGATAGAGGATCTTAGACTGCTCTCGGGTGATGCGGAATCAAAGAAAAACTCTTCACTATAATTTGGGGCATGTAATATGAGTATAGATATTGATGCGAAAAAATACGGGGCTTTTTTAGAAAAAAACTATGTAAAAGAACTGGGGCGTGTAAAGAAGGTAGTCGGACTTACAATGGAGTCCTTTGGACCTGATGTCGTGCTCGACGATGTATGTAAGGTCACTTCGACTGATTATTCCGTAGAGACAAGGGCTGAGGTCATAGGATTCAAGGACGATTATGTTCTGCTTATGCCTTATGAGGAAATCGGCGGTATAGGTGTAGGAAGTTATGTGGAAAACCTCGGAGTAAAGTTTTCTGTAAGAGTGGGTGATGAGCTGCTCGGGAAAAAACTGAACGGACTTGGGGAACCTATGGACGGTACACCTATAAAGACACTTGATACCTACCCTGCGGAAGCGGCACCTCCGGATCCTTTAAAGAGAGAAATGATAAAGGAGACACTGACTCTTGGGGTGAAGGCCGTGGATGGCCTGCTCACCATAGGAAAGGGACAGCGTATCGGTATATTTGCCGGCTCCGGTGTAGGAAAAAGTACATTGCTCGGCATGTTTGCCAGAAATACAAAGGCTGATATAAATGTCATAGCTCTTATCGGAGAGCGTGGCAGAGAGGTAAGAGAGTTTATAGAACGAGATCTGGGCGAGGAAGGAATGAGGCGTTCAGTAGTGGTTATAGCGACCTCGGATAAACCGGCACTTGCCCGTAAGAAAGCTGCAAAGACAGCTACTGCTATAGCGGAATATTTCAGGGATCAGGGAAAAGACGTACTGCTTATGATGGACTCACTGACCCGTTTTTCAATGGCTCAGCGAGAGATAGGACTGGCAGCGGGCGAGCCTCCTGTTTCGCGTGGTTATCCCCCGAGCGTATACTCGGAGATGCCGAAACTTCTGGAGAGAGCCGGAAAAGGTGCGGTAGGCTCTATTACCGGGCTTTATACAGTCCTTGTAGACGGTGATGATTTTAACGAGCCTATCACTGATACGGCCAGAGGTATTTTGGACGGGCACATTGTGCTTTCGAGAAAGATAGCGGCAAAGGGTCATTATCCTGCCATAGATGTTTTGTCCAGCATCTCCCGTGTTATGAGCTCCATAGTTACCAAGGAACAGAAAAAGCTTGCTTCACAGCTGAAAATGGTACTTGCTACCTATACGGAATCAGAGGATCTGATAAATATAGGTGCATATAAGGCGGGAGCAAATAAAAATATAGATTATGCCATCGAAAAGATAGATGCTGTCAACGAATTTCTGTGTCAGGGTACTGACGAGAAATTTACGTTTGATCAGACTTTAGAGGCTTTGCAGGGAATTTTTAATTGAATGATAAGATAAAGCTCCTATTTTATGCGCAGAAAGATTTTTGAGGTAAAGGAATGACCAAGTTCTCTTTCAGACTGGAAAGCATTCTACAAATTAAGATAAAGCTTGAAGAGCAGGCAAAGATGGAATTTGCCGCTGCTAAAATGCGCCTAAATGAGGAAGAGGATAAACTGCAGGCACTAAAAGACCGCAAGGAAGCGTATGAACAGGAGCTTAAAAGGCTGTACATGGGAAATCTTGATGTCAGAAGGATAAACAGTACGAGTGCAGCCATAGAGGTGACCGAGACGCAGATAAATACACAGGTTTTTGCTGTAAAAAGAGCTGAGAAAAAGGTAGCGGTTGCATCTGATAAGCTAAGTACCGTAATGCAGGAAAGAAAGAGCATGGAAAAACTGAAAGAAAACAAGCTTGCGGAGTACATGCGCGAATATAACGAGGAAGAAAGCAAACAGACCGATGAGCTTATAAGTTACCAGTACGGTCGTGTTGAAGAATAAAATCAACAAAAGCGAAAGTGGGTAGTGGAATATATGGCAAAAAACAAATCCCAGGACGGCAATAACGAAAAGGGTGAGGGAATAGGCAGCAAAATCGGGACAGCGATACTGATCATTTTTATAATATTGGTATGGCTTGCTATTTTTGCGCTTTTGATAAAGATGGATGTAGGCGGCATGGGCAGTAAGTTAAGACCTTTGATCAAAGATGTACCCGTGCTTAATCTTATACTTCCGGACGCTACGGATGAAGAACTGATAGAGGAAAAGAATTATCCGTACAAAAACATCGATGAGGCTGTAGAGGTCATAAAGAAACTGGAAGACCAGATAGACGTATTAAATGAGACCGACGAAGCAAACAGAAAGAAAATCCTCGAACTTCAGAATGAAGTTGCGAGACTTAAGGGTTTTGAGGCTGACAGGGAGGCATTTGAAGAGAGGGTAAAGCGTTTTGATGTAAACGTGGTTTATAATTCCCAGGCTCCCGATATTGAAGAATATAAAAAGTACTATGAGGAGATCAATCCCGAGACGGCAGAGGAGATCTACCGTCAGGTTGTAGAACAGCTCCAGTACGATGAAATGATAAAGCAGAAGGCAGATCTGATCAGGAACATGAAGCCTGCACAGGCAGCAAAGGCATTGGAAGAAATGACCGCGGACCTGGAATACACCTGTAAGATACTGCTTTCGATGAAGCCTACAGAGGCTACACCGATTATGGACAAGATGGATTCGTTGTTTGTAGCCCGTGTACTTCAGACAATGCATGATATGGATGAGGAATATTATGCAAAAGTTTCGAAAAATTTTCTAAATTAATAAAATAAAGGTTATGAAAAGCACAAAAAATGCCGAAAAATATGTAGAAGATTTATATCTTCAATCCTAGAAGAAAGGAGGAACCATATGACGGCAGTTAATTTGAATGCTTTGGGAGATCTGAGCCAGGTTAAACAGCCGGTAGAGTTGAAGGGCACAAAAACGGCTTCGACAAAGGAAGATTTCGAAAATGTCATGAAAAACAAGGTGGCAAATGCCAACGGATCTGACGGACTTAAGGTTGAAAAATTTGTAAAGCCTCCGGCTAAGCGCACTGAGTATAGGAATGACGGCGTGGCCAAAAGAGATTCCCTGTCGGAAAAAGACATTAAAGGGCCGAAAAAAACTGCTTCGGAACCGAAGACACCGGATGAAATACTGGCCGGGGCAGCTCAGATATTGGGCATAGAGCCTGAAGAACTAAAGGCAGTGCTACAGTCATTGGATATGGATGTCGGTGATCTTTCTGACAGAAACAATGTTGCACAGCTGATCCTCTCGCTTAACGGGACCGACGATATCTCAAGTATGCTGGTTGATAACGGTATGCTGGAAGCATTTAACGAGCTTAACGGTTTCATGGAAGAGATGCTTGAGGCAAACGGTATGGATGCAGATGCATTTAAGGCTTTCGTTCAAAACTTCAATCTGAATGTTAAGAATGAAAATGCAGATGAAAATGTTGAAGAAGAAATCACCGATGAAGCGGCCGGAGTAATTACTGATGAAGCAGCAGATGAAAATGTACCGGTGATGAAAGAAAGCGGACCGGAGATCACAGTTACCGATAACAGAGAAAGCTCAGAAAGCGGAATGCTTTCGGAGTCGGAAAAGTCTGCAGAGCCTGTAAGAAATGATTTCAAAGAAGGTCAGGTAGCTACGGCAGTCGAAAACTTCATACAGCATCTTGAGATGACTGAAGAGGTTTCAGAAACGGAAAGTGCTACAAATTTCAGAGAGATAGTTTTTCAGGTTGTTGAAAAGATCAAGGTTGCTTTAAATACCGACAGTACATCCTTGGAAATGAGGCTTAATCCCGAAAATCTCGGCAGAGTTTCCATCAACATTACTTCTAAAGCCGGTGTAATGACGGCACAGATCAATACCGAAAACCGCCAGGCTAAAGAAGCTATCGAGAGTTCATTGCAGATACTTAAGGAAAACATCGAAGCCAAGGGTATCAAGGTAGAGGCAGTTGAGGTCAGAATTTCAGACTTTAACATGGCAGACAGCAGAAACTCCGAGAGCCAGGCAGAGAGCGAAAGATCAGAAGGAAGCAAAAATTCAAAAAGAAACAGCGGCTTATTTGCAAACATCGCTGATGAAGCAGATGAAACCGTTGAAGAAACAATTTTGAATCCCGAAAGTACAGTTAGTTTCAGAGCTTAGGGAGGCACACTAATTTATTAAGGAGGCAATATGGCAGATAATATTTCCGGACTCGGCTTAGCTAAGGTTGACGGTAGTTACACAGCTACCAATACCGAGGTTGACAAGACAGCCAGACGTGGTTCAACAGATCTCGGAAAAGATGCTTTTCTGCAGCTGCTTGTTTGTCAGATGCAGAATCAGGACCCGATGAATCCGAGTAATGATACCGAATATGTAGCACAGCTTGCACAGTTCTCACAGCTCGAACAGTTGCAGAATCTCGGTACCGAATCAGAAAAGTCACAGGCATTTTCACTTGTCGGCAGATATTGTGTATTCCAGTTTAAGGATGCTAACGGCAATGTTACATATCCTGAAGGCGTAGTTGATTCAGTAAATATTTCCGGCGGTAAGGTTACTTTATCGGTAGGAGACAAGGTATTTAAGTACGATGAGCTCTATACCGTATTGCAGTCAGCACCGACAGGTGAGGAAAGCACAGAGACATCTTCAGAATCGATTGGGGAATAACAGACTGAAGGAGGAGACGAAATGGCAATTGATGTTTTAAACAGATTCCCTTCCGTCCCGCAGATATCAGGAGTTAACTCGAAAGAAAACAATATCAAAAGAGAAACTTCTGACAGTAATATCCGATCCTTTGAGACTATATTTAGAGAAAAGCAAAAGGAAAATGAAGGCTTAAAAATCTCAAAGCATGCTAACGAACGTATAATCAGCAGAAACATTAACCTGACGGATGATCAGTGGGAGAGGCTGAATACCGGAGTTAAGAAAGCGGAGATGAAAGGAATAAAGGAATCGCTGGTAATGGTTGATGATTTTGCTTTCATAGTAAATGTTGACAAAAACACACTTATTACAGCGGTGGATGAAAACGAAGACAGGGTTTTCACCAATATTGACGGAGCAGTTATAGTTTAATACCAAAAAGCGCTGGACCCTTTAAGGAGAGCGCAGCCGGTTGAATGCCAGATACCGGCAATGGTTAATATTTTATTAGCAATCAGTGATTGCAGATTGGAGTTTATTATGATGCGTTCATTATATTCCGGTGTTTCCGGATTAAAGGTTCATCAGACTAAGATGGATGTTATAGGTCACAATATTTCTAACGTTAATACAATCGGTTTCAAGGCAGGCCAGGTTAATTTCTCGGATATTTTGTATCAGACAACTGCAAATGCTTCAGGTCCCAATGCTCAGGCCAATACAGCAGGTACCAACGCAAGGCAGATAGGTCTCGGTGCATCCGTAGCTTCTATCACAAATACCGTTACACTTTCGGGCGGAACTCAGAGAACCGATAATGCTCTTGACCTTATGATCGAGGGCGAACAGCTCTTCATAGTTAACAACGGTATACAGAATTACTTTACAAAAGCAGGTGCATTTACCATTGATGCTGCTGGTGTTCTGTGTAACAACGGCGGATGCAAGGTTATGGGATGGCAGGTAGATCCTCAAAATCCTGACAGATGCATAAAGGATACCGTATCTGAACTTAGAGTTAAATCTCCCGAAAACAGCTATACCGAGCCTGAAGCTACCACAGACGTTTACTTCACGGGAAACTTTGACTATAAAGATGCACAGTTTCAATCTGATGAAGGAAAGACTACAACGATATCCTTCTATGATAAAACCGGACAGAACTATATGGCTTTGCTCAGTGTTAAAAGTGTTGATACAACAGACGATAACGGAGATTATACCGTTTCGGTTACCGATATTCTTGACTCAAGCGGAGAATCGATATTCAGAAAGTATAATGAAACTACAAAACAATATGAGGCCAATCCTAACATAACCAGTATTAATTTCGGCACAGATACAAACACCTTTACAGCTGCTGTAGATGCTAATACCGGTGAGGTTACATTGACAGGTACCGGAGTGCCGCTCCAGTTTGATTCCAGCACAGGCCAGTTCGCAATTGTTGGAACTGATACCAACAAGCCGAAATCAGTTGGATTTGAGATATTGGATAACTCAGGCAATTCCCCGTTTTCAAAGATTGACTGTGATTTCTCCAATCTTACAATGTATGCAAGCAGCGGTTCGTCTTCGTTGGCCAGCCAGAGAGGAAATGCTGAGAATGGCACCGGCACAGGCAAGCCTAAGGGAAGTATGACCGGAATCTCGGTTGATACATCCGGACGTATTTATGGTTCATATGACAATGGCGATAAACGTCTTCTTTGTCAGATTGCCGTAGCACGTTTCTCTAATCCTGCAGGTCTGGAGGCTGTAGGAAACAGTCTGTTCGTGGATACACTTAATTCTGAGAAGTTCAACGGAATAGGTGAGGAGATAACTCAGAGTGGCGGAAAAATCAGCTCGGGCGTTCTGGAGATGTCTAACGTAGACCTTTCAACAGAGTTCACATCCATCATCACCACACAGCGTGGATTCCAGGCAAATTCAAGGGTTATCACCACTTCTGATACCATGCTCGAGGAACTTATCAACCTTAAACGTTAATGATTTAGTAAAATCGGCTTGAAAACCAAGGCCGGCAACGCGAAAAACCGTTGCCGGCCCTAATTTTTTGTTTACTTTTTTCCTTAAGAATGTTATTATAAAAGAGAATATTTTTTTCATACTTTTATAGACAATTTAGGAGAAAAAT
>JAEEGG010010522.1_pt1 | contig 20405 bp, 17 predicted proteins | sample 9134161 | NCBI WGS metagenome assembly JAEEGG01 (sample SAMN16246543, study PRJNA631951) | gut metagenome | biome: gut microbiome; feature: rumen; material: CR-attached | host: Bos | place: Iran: Karaj | collected 2018-10 | reverse complement strand
ATCGACGACGGCGTCGAAAACGAAAAGATTGCTCCCAATCCAATATAGGGCGTGCCGTTCCAATAACTGGAGTTATGACGAGATCGGAAACCCTTCTTCGCAAAGTTGGATATCTCATAATGTTCATAGCCAGCGTCCTCCAGGTGATCGATAAGCGTATAGTACATCCCCCGTTCTGCCTCTTCGGTATTCTCTTTCCACTTTCCACTTTCCACTTTCCTCCATAATTCCGTTCCCTCTTCAACCATCAGACAGTATGCGGAGAGATGTTCAACGTTGAGGGCGAGGGCGGCATCGATGTCTGTCTCCCAACTTTTAAGGCTCTCTCCTGGGAAGCCATACATGAGATCGATGCTTATGTTCTTGATGCCGGCAGCGCGCAAGATCTTGACGGCCTCAATGGCTTGGTGGGCTGTATGACGGCGATGGAGGAATTGCAAACGCTGGTCGTCAAAGGTCTGAATGCCCATGGAGACACGGTTGACGGGAAGCTGCTGTAGCACAGCAGCAAACTCAACGGTTACGTCGTCGGGGTTCACCTCGATAGTGATTTCGGAGGTAGAAGCGAGAGGGTACACCTTATTTATATATATAAAGAGCTGGCGCAATTGATCTGCCGTCAATTGACTGGGGGTTCCACCACCAAGGTAAATAGTATCCAGACTCCACTCCCGTTCGGGAGGGGTAGGGGGTGGGGTCCTTAATACCATCTCCCGACAGAGGGCGTTGACATACCTTTGGCGCAGTTCAAGAGCCGTCGTCGAATAGAAGCCGCAATACACACATCTGCTCCTACAGAATGGAATATGAATATATAAACCTGCCATATTTTATGCAAAATTACTAATTTAGTTTAATATTTGCAAGGTTTTCTTGGCTATTTATCGAAAAATGTCTACCTTAGTGCCCGCTTTAACGGATTATTCATCTAAAACCTAAATGATATGAAGATCTATCAAACAAACGAAATCAAGAACATCGCGCTGCTTGGCAGTGCGGGTAGCGGCAAGACGACTCTTGCCGAAGCAATGGTCTACGAAGCTGGCATCATCAAGCGCCGCGGTACCGTAGAGGGTAAGAACACGATGAGCGACTACTTCCCTGTAGAACAGGAGTACGGCTACAGCGTGTTCTCAACAGTTTTTCACGTAGAGTGGAATAACAAGAAGCTGAACATCATCGACTGTCCGGGTTCTGACGACTTCGTGGGAGGTGCCATCACCGCCCTGAACGTCACCGACCAGGCCGTGCTGCTCATCAATGGCCAGTATGGTCCTGAGGTGGGTACGATGAATGCTTTCCGCAACACGGAGAAACTGAAGAAGCCCGTCATCTTCCTGGTGAACCAGTTGGATCGCGACAACTGCGACTTCGACCAGATTCTTAACCAGTTGAAGGAGGTTTATGGCCCGAACTGTGTGCCTGTTCAGTATCCTATCGCCACTGGTGCTGGTTTCAACAGCGTTATCGACGTGCTGCTGATGAAGAAGTACAGCTGGAAGCCCGAGGGTGGTGCACCCATCATCGAGGATATCCCCGCTGATCAGCTCGACAAGGCTAAGGAGATGAAGGCTGCCCTCGTGGAGGCTGCCGCTGCTGGTGACGACACACTGATGGAGAAGTTCTTCGAGACAGAAGACCTCTCTGAAGACGAGATGCGTGAGGGTATCCGCAAGGGCCTCGTGACACGTTCTATCTTCCCCGTATTCTGTGTGTGTGCTGGTCGTGACATGGGTGTTCGTCGTCTGATGGAGTTCCTCGGCAACGTGGTGCCCTTCGTCAGCGAGATGCCTGTCGTTCAGAACGTTGCTGGTCAGGATGTGCCTGCCGATGCTTCTGCTCCTACATCGCTCTATTTCTTCAAGACTGGTGTAGAGCCCCACATTGGTGAGGTTAGCTACTTCAAGGTGATGAGTGGTACAGTGAAGAGTGGTGACGATTTGACGAATGCCGATCGTGGTTCTAAGGAACGCATAGGTACATTGTATGCTTGTGCCGGTGCCAATCGTGTACAGGTAGATCAGCTCAACGCTGGTGATATCGGCTGTACTGTGAAACTGAAGGACGTGAAGACGGGTAACACCCTCAACGGTAAAGATTGCGACAACAAGTTCGACTTCATTAAATATCCTAACTCTAAGTTCTCTCGTGCCATCAAGGCAGTCAATGAGGCTGAGACAGAGAAGATGATGGCTGCTCTGGCTAAGATGCGTCAGGAAGATCCCACATGGGTCGTTGAGCAGTCGAAGGAGCTCCGTCAGATTATCGTTCATGGTCAGGGCGAGTTCCACCTCCGCACCTTGAAGTGGCGTATGGAGAACAATGAGAAGATCATGATTGAATATCTTGAGCCGAAGATCCCGTATCGTGAGACTATCACGAAGATGGCTCGTGCTGACTATCGTCACAAGAAGCAGTCTGGTGGTGCAGGTCAGTTTGGTGAGGTTCACCTCATCTTGGAGCCTTACACAGAGGGTATGCCAGATCCTACATCATTCAAGATCAACGGTCAGGAGTTCAAGATGAACATCAAGGGTAAGGAAGAGATCGACCTGGAGTGGGGCGGTAAGCTCGTCTTCATCAACAGCGTCGTTGGTGGTGCTATCGACCTGCGTTTCATGCCTGCCATTCTGAAGGGTATTATGGAGCGCATGGAGCAAGGCCCGTTGACAGGTTCTTATGCCCGTGACGTCCGTGTTATCGTCTATGATGGTAAGATGCACCCCGTTGACTCCAACGAGCTTTCGTTCATGCTCGCAGCCCGTAACGCCTTCTCGGCTGCCTTTAAAGAGGCAGGTCCTAAGGTGTTGGAGCCGATCTATGACCTCGAAGTGCTCGTGCCCGGTGACTACATGGGTGATGTGATGAGTGACCTGCAGGGTCGTCGTGCCATCATCATGGGTATGGACTCTGAAGCAGGCTATCAGAAGTTGTCAGCCAAGATTCCTCTCAAGGAGTTGGCCAGCTACTCTATCGCTCTCTCGTCTCTGACGGGTGGCCGTGCTTCCTTCACAACGAAGTTCTCGAGCTACGAACTGGTGCCGAACGATATCCAGCAGGCCCTGATCAAGCAGCACGAGGAGGAGATGAAGGAGGAAGACTAATACTGACTACTTTATATGATGTAAATGGGGATGGCGGAGCAGAGTCTCTGCCATCCCTTTTTTTCTATTCGTACTTCTTGATATTTAAATAACTGCAATTAAAAATTGTAATATTGTTAATTTGATATAATTGTAGGCAATAAATTAACAAAAAGACTCCTTTGTTTTAAGAATTCCATTATCTTTGCATCCAGAATCAGACAGACCAATGAAGAAAAGTACGATTTGGATTATAGCGACCATCATGGGACTCTCGTTCCTGGGACTTCTCATCTTGCAGATCTCTTATATTGAGGAGATGGCGAAGATGAAGAAGGAACAGTTCGATGAGTCTGTGAATCGTAGCCTCTATCAGGCCTCTCGCAATTTGGAAATGAACGAGACACTCCGTTATCTGGAAAAGGATGTGAAGCAGACGGAGCGTAAGGCCATTCAGCAAGACTCTGTGATGGTGGATGGCCTTGATGGAACTATCCGACAGAGTCATCAGTTTGCTGTGGCAGCTGACGACGGCACTGTTTACAGTTCATTCGAACTGAAGACCTTCGCCATCAAGCCTGCCAACGTACCCAAGGCCATGATTCTGCGCACTGATAAGAACTCCATCTCTGAGGCTTCGAAGTCTCTTCAGGAGATTGTCCGCAATCGTTATGTCTACCAGAAGGCACTGCTCGACGAGGTGGTTTACAACATCCTTTACACGGCCAGCGACAAGCCTTTGAAGGAACGCATCAATTTCAAGTTGCTTGATCGTGACATCAAAGTTGAGCTGATGAACAACGGCATCAATATCCCTTATCATTTCCGTGTGGAGACGGCTGACGGCCGCGAGGTGTATCGTTGTCCAGACTATAGTGAGGAAGGTGAGGAATATACCTATAAGCAGACGCTCTTCCGGAATGACCCCTCGCCTAAGATGGGTGTGGTGAAGATTCACTTCCCTAATATGAGCACCTACATCTTTTCCAGTGTGCGGTTCATGATTCCTGCTGTCGTCTTTACGGTCGTGCTACTCATCACCTTCATCTTCACCATCTATATCATCTTCCGCCAAAAGCGCTATACGGAGATCAAGAACGACTTCATCAACAATATGACCCACGAGTTGAAGACACCTATCAGCAGCATTTCGCTGGCTGCACAGATGCTCAACGACGACGCCGTGAATAAGACACCATCGATGCTGAAACATCTGGGCGGGGTGGTCAACGATGAGTCGAAACGCCTGCGTTTCCTTGTGGAGAAGGTGCTGCAGATGTCGATGTTCGACAAGCAGTCGGTGTCGTTCAAGAAGAAGGAACTCGACCTCAACGAATTGCTGGAGAACATCGCTTCGACATTCTCGCTGCGAGTGGAGCATACAGGTGGACATATCTTTACGGAGATTGAGGCTGTCGACTCGGCCATCTTTGTCGACGAAGTGCATTTCCAGAATGCCATCACCAACCTCATGGACAACGCTGTGAAATATCGTAAGCCAGACCAGCCGCTCGACTTGTATATCCGTACTTGGAACGAGAAAGATCGCCTCTGTTTCAGCATCCGTGATACAGGTCAGGGTATTAAGAAGGAGAATGTGAAGAAAATTTTCGAGAAGTTCTACCGTGTGCATACCGGCAACGTCCACGATGTCAAGGGCTTTGGCTTAGGCCTTGCCTACGTGAAGAAGATCATCAACCTCCATGAGGGCGACATCAAGTGCGAGAGTGAGTTAGGCAAGGGCACCACCTTTACCGTCTTGCTGCCCGTTTTGAAAGAAACATCATAGTATTAACAATTTAAATAAAAGGAATTATGGATGACAAAATGAAAATCTTGCTTTGCGAGGACGACGAGAACCTCGGAATGCTGCTCCGCGAGTATTTACAGGCCAAAGGTTATGTAGCAGAACTTTGTGCCGACGGTGAGGCAGGCTTCAAGGCTTTCCTCAAGACCAAGTTCGATATCTGCGTGCTCGATGTGATGATGCCTAAGAAGGATGGTTTCACACTCGCTCAGGAGATTCGTGCCGCCAGTCCCGATGTGCCCATCATCTTCCTTACCGCCAAGACTTTGAAGGACGATATCCTTGAGGGCTTCAAGATTGGAGCTGACGACTACATCACGAAGCCTTTCTCTATGGAAGAGCTTGTGCTCCGCATCGAGGCTATCATGCGCCGTACCAAGGGCAAGAAATCAAAGGAGTCTACCGTCTACCACATTGGTCGTTTTATCTTCGATACCCAGAAGCAACTGCTCTGCATCGACGACAAGCAGACGAAGCTCACCACGAAGGAGAACGAACTGCTCGCCCTGCTTTGCTCTCATTCGAACGAGATCCTGCAGCGTGACTTCGCTCTGAAGACTATCTGGATCGACGATAACTACTTCAATGCTCGTTCGATGGATGTTTACATCACTAAGCTGCGTAAGCATCTGAAGGCCGACAGTCAGATTGAAATTATCAACATCCATGGTAAGGGATACAAACTCATCACACCAGAGGAGGAATAAACCTATAGGGGTGGCGCTGATTGTTATCGGCGCCCTCCTTTTGACGGTCAGTTACGTGGTTGGATGGACCTCATCCAACCTCGTGCTGCTTAGTGGACTGACTCTCATCGTCTTAGGTGCCTTTTTGCACGTGAAACACATAAAATCTACCGAAAAGTACTAAAGAATGTTAAGGATTGGGTTAAATGTCAATTGTCAATTATCAATTATCAATTAATCTTAGTACCTTTGCACCCGCTTTTCGAAGCACATTATTAATTTTATTTATTAAAGAAGTATGAATCAATACGAAACCGTTTTCATTTTAACTCCCGTTTTGTCTGATGAACAGATGAAGGAAACGGCCGCAAAATTCAAGAAGGTCCTGACCGAGCAGGGTGCAGAGATCGTTAACGAAGAGGCCTGGGGATTGAAGAAGATGGCTTATGCTATTCAGAAGAAGTCTACAGGTTTCTACTGCCTCGTAGAGTTCAAGGCTGAGCCAGAAGTGATCAAAGTGCTGGAGACCGCTTTCCGTCGTGACGAGAAGGTCATCCGTTTCCAGACCGTTAAACTTGACAAGTATGCAGTTGAGTACGCCGAGAAGCGTCGTGCAAAGCTTGGTAAAAAAGAGGAGGCTTAATTATGGCAGAACAGAGTGAAATCCGTTATTTGAACGCTCCCACTATCGACACGAAGCGTAAGAAGTACTGCCGTTTCAAGAAGAGCGGTATTAAGTACATCGACTACAAAGATCCCGAGTTCCTGAAGAAGTTCCTCAACGAGCAGGGTAAGATTCTTCCCCGCCGCATCACCGGAACGTCTCTGAAGTACCAGCGTCGCGTGGCTCAGGCCGTGAAGCGTGCCCGCCAGATTGCGCTGCTGCCTTATGTAACTGACATGATGAAGTAATTAAGGAGGACGCAAGATTATGGAAATTATACTGAAAGAAGATATTATCGGTCTGGGATTCAAGAACGATATCGTGAACGTTAAGTCAGGCTATGGCCGTAACTACCTCATCCCCCAGGGAAAGGGTGTGATTGCCAGCCCGATGGCCAAGAAGATCCTCGCTGAGAACCTGAAGCAGCAGGCTCACAAGATTGCTGCCCAGAAGGCTGCCGCTGAGCAGAAGGCTGCACAGCTCGAAGGCGTGGCTCTCGAGATTGCTGCTAAGGTGAGTGCCACCGGTCAGCTCTACGGTTCTGTTGGTGCCGCTCAGGTGGCCGACGAGCTCGTGAAGCTGGGCAAGGATGTCGATCGTAAGATCGTCACCATGAAGGATGCCAAGAAGCTGGGTGACTACGTGGCTCTCGTACACTTCCACAAGGAGGTGACCGTCGAGATCCCCGTGAAGGTTGTGGCTGAGAATGCTGCCGAGCTGAAGGCTGCTGCTGAGGCTGAGGCTGCCATCAAGGCTGCCGCTGATGCCAAGAAGGCTGCTGCCGACGAGGCCGCTGCTGCTGAGGCAGAGGCTGAGGCTGAAGCTCTCGAGGCTATCGATGCTCCTGAGGAGGCTCCCGCAGAGGCATAACCCCTTCGAAATTTTAAATCAAAACAATTAATAATTAATCACTGCTGTAAGGCATCATTATTTATTATTACAACAGCGTCCCGAGGGCTTTTCAAAGTCCTCGGGATTTTTTATTGCTATTTCTTGGTCCAAGTCTGCGTCTCGTAGAACATGGCTACATAGCCGCGCACCTTCAGCTGGTTGCCGTCGAGCCACATGGAGCACTTGTAGGTCTTGCCGTTCTTCGGGTTGTAGATCCTGCCACCCTCATACTTATCGCCTTTCTTTGTGAGACCCGTGAGGATGTTTACCCCGATGAGCTTACGGCTCTGCAGCTTCTTGTCGGGATTGTGCACGTCGAGCTGGCCGTCGCCTTTCTTCAGCCAGACGATCTTGCCGTTCAGCTTGTCACCATTCTGGTAGATCTCCACCTGGGAGTCTCCACCTTCCGTTACCCACTTGCCGATCACGCCCTGGGCGTATCCGGCTGCTGATGCCATTGCCAGCACCAAACTCAAAATTACCTTTTTCATTGTCATATACAGTTTAAAAATCAGCTCCAACCTTCTGGCAGCACGATATTCTCCACATCGCGGGCCTCCTTGAACAACGGCGAGATCTCCTCATCCGTGAATCCGGCTATGCCGCAGCCGATGCGGGTAACGAGGAACGTCAGTTCCTGATGCGCCTTGGCGAACTCAATGAACTCATCCACATACGGCCGGATGGTCTCCACGCCGCCCTGCATCGTGGGAATGCCATAGCTCTGGCCTTGCAGCCCGACGCCCTGTCCCATAATGGCTCCAAACTTGCGGTAGGCGATATACGCCGCCCCTCCGCCGTGCATACCCTGCAGGTTACTGCCGAACACGAATATCTCGTTCGGCTCCAGTTCCGTGATCCTCTCCGGTGTAGTACGTTTCTTTTTCATAACTTTCTGAACTTTTGGTGCAAAGATAATCATTATTGAGGAAATGACAAAGGAATAGTTTACCTTTTTTATATGAAAAGTCAAATTGTTCAAGAGGAGGTGTGCTGCGCGGTGTAAGTCTAGGCTGGGAAACTGAAGTTTTAGGCTGGTGGGAGTTACACAAAAGGAAAGACCGCTGGACTCCCGTCCAACGGCCTTTTTTCTCTCAATTGTTCGTTGAATAATAAATTACTCAGCAACAGCAGCAGAGTCAGCAACTACGCTATCAGCAGCGAGACTGTCAACAACGCTATCAACGACCTCAGCGATAGAGTCTACAACCTCCTCAGCAGGAGCCTGAGCCTTGTTACCACAAGAAGCGAAAGAGATAGCAGCAACTGCTACGAACATAAATACTAATTTCTTCATTTTTTCTAATGCTTTTAAATCTGTAAAACAATCATTTGTTTATTAAAACGCTGCAAAGTTACGCATATTTTTAATACGGCGTATCATTTTTTTCGATTTTTTTTTGGTCTTTTTTGTAACTTTTTAGCAAAGTGCTGAAAATCAGCGAGATACGAAATGTTAAAATTTAGTGTATTTTTGCCCTTTATTCGAAAATTGCCAAAAATTGATGAAATTTGAGAAAAAAGATGTACCTTTGTGCCCGATAACAGATGGCCCGAAAAAGCGAAAAAAGTGAAAAGGTGAAAAAATGATAAATTCTTCGGCGTTCCAAGGAAAAAAGGCGGCGTATTGCACGCTGGGCTGCAAGTTGAACTTCTCAGAGACATCGACCTTTGGGAAGTTGCTGCAGGAGATGGGCGTGCGCACGGCTGAGAAGGGTGAGCAGGCGGACATCTGCCTGATCAATACCTGTTCGGTGACGGAGGTGGCCGACCATAAGTGCCGTCAGGCCATCCACCGGATGGTGAGGCAGCACCCAGGGGCGTTCGTCGTGGTGACGGGATGCTATGCGCAGCTCGAAGCCGAGGCAGTGGCGAAGATAGAGGGCGTGGATCTGGTGCTGGGCTCGGATGAGAAGGCGCAGCTGATCCAATTCTTGAGTGAGAAATTGGATCAGAGAGGTGAGTGGAGAGAGGTAAGAGGTGAGAGAAATGACGAAGGGCAGGGGACACCTTATTATATTAAGAAGACGAAGGATATCAAGAGCTTTGCGCCGAGCTGTTCGAGGGGCAATAGGACGCGGTATTTCCTGAAGGTGCAGGACGGCTGCGACTATTTCTGCACATACTGCACGATACCATACGCCAGAGGCTTCTCGCGGAATCCGACTATCGCCTCGCTCGTGGCACAGGCAGAGGAGGCTGCACGGGAGGGAGGCAAGGAGATCGTGCTGACGGGTGTGAACATCGGCGATTTCGGCAAGACCACAGGTGAACGGTTCATCGACCTGGTGCAGGCACTCGACCGAGTGGAGGGCATCAGCCGCTATAGGATCAGTTCGCTGGAACCCGACCTGCTTTCGGACGAGTTGATCGCCTTCTGTGCGGAGAGCCGGGCGTTTATGCCGCATTTCCACATTCCCCTGCAGAGCGGCAGCGACACGGTGCTGAAGCTGATGCACAGGCACTACGACGCCAAGCTGTTTGCCGACAAGATCCACCGTATCAAGGCGCTGATGCCCGATGCGTTTATCGGCGTGGACGTGATGGTGGGTTGTCGGGGTGAGACGCCTGAGTGCTTCGAGGAGACCTACACGTTCCTCAACGACCTTGATGTGACGCAGCTGCACGTCTTTCCCTATTCGGAGCGCCCTGGCACATCGGCCCTGAGCATCCCCTACGTGGTGAGCGACAAGGACAAGAAACTGCGCTCGAAACGGTTGCTCGACCTGTCGGACGAGAAGACGGAGGCGTTTTATCGTCGGCATATCGGTCAGGAGGCAGAGGTGCTGTTTGAGAAGGCGACGCGCGGCAGGGCGATGCATGGCTTCACGAGGAACTACATCCGGGTGGAGCTCCCGGCCAAGGATGCCGATCCTGCACTCGACAACCAGCTGGTGAAGGTTCGTCTGGGTGAACTGACGCCCGACCGCCAAGCGTTGAAGGTCTGTTTTTAGATTTTAGAATATATGAAAGAAACCACAGATTACACAGATTTCGCAGATTATAAAGATTTCAATCTGATTATTGCGGCTAAAGCCGCAGATTTGCTGCGCTTGGCAATCTGTGAAATCGGCCGCTTGCGGCAAAATCCAACAGAAAATCTGTGTAATCTGTGAAATCTGTGGTTTATTAATATAATAATGTACGCGCGAGATGGAAAAGAAGGTGGCAATCGTCATATTGAACTGGAACGGGGAGAAGATGCTCAAGGAGTATCTACCCTCCGTGTTGCGCTATTCGAGGGACGAGGCAACGGTCTATGTGGCCGACAATGCCTCGACGGACGACTCGCTGGCGCTGCTCAGACAGCACTTCCCAGAGGTCAGGCTGATTGTGCTCGACAAGAACTGGGGCTTCGCCGAGGGGTACAACAAGGCCCTGAAGGAGATCGAGGCGGAGTATTATCTGCTGCTGAACTCTGACATCGAGGTGACGCACCACTGGCTGACACCTATGATCGAGTATCTGGACAGCCATCCGGACGTGGCCGCCTGTCAGCCGAAGCTGCTCTCGATCTTCGACAAAGACCAGTTCGAGTATGCCGGAGCGAGTGGGGGATACCTCGACACCTACGGCTATCCCTTCTGTCGCGGCAGGGTGTTTGAGACGGTGGAGACCGACAACGGACAGTACGACACGCTGGCTGACGTGCTCTGGGCGACGGGTGCTGCGCTGATGATCCGGAGTAAGGACTATTGGGATGTGGACGGTCTCGACGGGCGCTTCTTCGCCCACAACGAGGAGATCGACCTGTGCTGGCGTCTGCGCATCAAGGGCCGCAGGATTGTCTGTCTGCCTGAGTCGCAGGTGTACCATGTGGGTGGCGGCACGCTGCCGAAGAGTAATCCGATGAAGACGTTCCTGAACTTCCGTAATAATTTGACGATGCTCTATAAGTGCCTGCCTGACAATGAGTTATCGAATGTGATGCGCTGGCGCTGGTGGTTAGACTACCTGGCTGCGTGGGAGATGCTCATCCTGAAGCGCAACGTGGGCGACTTCCGGGCTGTCTATCGGGCCCGCAGGGCTTTTAAGCACTGGCGGAAGGATTTTGAGGCCGATCGCAAGAAGATCCAGGCCAGTCGTGTGGACAAAAGAGTGCCAGAGCGAAAGGACTTTTCCCTGCTCTGGCAGTATTACGTGAAAGGTCGGAAGACGTTCAGTACTTTACCTGAATAGGCTTCAGAACCTCTTTCTTCCATTCCTTTAGGAATTCGAACCACTCCTCTGCGGAGTGATAGCCGAAGGTCTCGTTGGCAGAAGTGTAGATGACCTTGTAGGCTATGTGGTTGTCGGGCGTGGCAACCACAAAGGCGTAGTTGTCCTTATTGGCAGGCTCCTCGCTACGGATGTATTTCTGAGGGATGCAGACGGCCAGTCCCACCGTCTCGCGCTTCCAGTTGATGGTATCGGAAGAGGGGTAGTCGGTGCCCCAGCAGGCGCGCAGGCCCTTATGGTCGGAGAACTCCACAGAGCCCTTGACATTGATGACGCCTGTGGAGAAGAGACGGTCGGAGACGTTCTTGTTGAAGAACACGTCGACATCGGTATCGCGATGGCCTGCGTACTGGGTGTAGCGGACGGTCATATTTAACCCTTGCCACCCACGATCGAAGAGTTCGACGATGGTGCGTAGGGGACCGTAGGAGATGACGCGCTGGGTGCGTGAGCGGACGGGGTCGATCATCGTGGGCTGCTGGCCGTCCCAGCCTCGGAAGGCACCCAGTCCGAAGGTGTTGCCCACCCACAGCACATCGTCGCCATAGCCCTCAGCCTTCTGTTCGGGCTGTGTGTAGAACTGCGTGGCCTCCAGTTCGAGGCGCTTCTGGAATTTGCCGTAGAGGTCGAGTGTTTGGCGCTTGTCGAAGTAGATGCGGATGCCGTTGAGCTCGCTTTCGAAATCGACGCCGTGATGGTGCTGGATGTTGTAGGAGTTGGCACAGTCGCCACGAGCCGTGATCGACTCGATGAAATTGTTGTGCTTGTTCTTCTCCTTCACCTTGTCGTTGCGGATGAGCATCTCGGCAAAGACACGGGCAGGGTAGGTGCGTGGCTCGCCCTCGGAAAGGAGCGTCACCTCGTAGAGTTTCGTTTCATCGCCGTTGAGGTCTGCCAGGAAGCAGAGTTCGTCGAAGGTGTCGTCCTGGTCGAGGTCGTCGAGCTGGCAGGGGATTTCCTTTCCGCAGGTGGTGACAAGGGCGGACTGGATGTCGCCGAAGGGTGTGAGACTGATGACGACGGGCTGGTCTGTGCGGGCTGTCGTCAGGGGATTGGTGACGCTGACGGTGAACGTCTGTTGTGCTTGGGCTCCCAGGGTGAGGACCGTCAGCAGGAGGGTGAGCATAGTTTTCTTCATACAATCTATTTTAGTAGGCTACAAAAATAAGAAAAAAGGCTGAAATATGCGCTCTGATTTTACACAAATAAACAAAAGTGTGCAATTTTGAGCATATTTTTTAAAATAATTAGGTTAAAATTTGGAATTATGAATATTTTTTAGTAAATTTGCACGGTCTTTTAACAAATAACATTAGGAATCGGTTTCGCTGTGCGTAAGATATATTATCTGATGTTTGTCATAATGCTTGGGTGCATTAGCTGTGAATGGCAATTCAAGACGTCCGACGATGAGGACAAGAAAGTTGCCGTTGACCGCTACGACCGTATCCAGTCGTTATACCTGACGACGGGCGATTTCTCCGCCCTACAGCAGATGAACACGGCCTATCCGATGCAGACCAGGACGCTGATTGAGGACGTGCTGCGCATCGGCAAGGTGAACGATCCGGAGATCAACAAGACCTTCCTCCGATTCTATCAGGATACGACGCTGCAGGCGCTCATCGCCGAGACACAGCAGCAGTATGCCAGTATGGACGATATAAACGAGCAGCTGACACGGGCCTTCCGCTATCTGAGGAAGCACATCCCCAACCTCGATATGCCTGAGGTATATGCCCAGATTGGGTCGCTGGACCAGAGCGTCATCGTGGGTAACAACAGCATCGGCATCTGTCTCGACAAATACCTGGGTACGAACTTCTCGCTGTACAAGAAGCCTGATTATGGCTATTCGGATGAGCAGCGACGAATGATGGACAGGAAATACATCGTGCCCGACTGTATCGGCTTCTATCTGCTGAGCCTCTATCCGATGCCGCTCGACAGTGGGATGACGCAACAGGAGCGCGACATCTACATCGGAAAGATTCAGTGGGTCGTCGATGAGGCGATGGGCGAGGAGGTGTTCGCCACAAGGTTCACCCGTATGGCGGGCCGCTATATGAAACGCAATAAGAACGCCACTGTTGACCAACTGCTACGAAATAACGATTTCAAGGATTTCTATTAAACATAAGGAAAAACAAATATGACCAGATTTTTTAGAGCATTATGTCTTTCGGGCGCTTTGTGCCTTGCCTGTTTATCGGTGTATGGAGGTGGAAAGTTGGACCTGAAGGCCATTACCAAGGGAGAGTTCTCGCAGGAAACGATGACTGCCGTACGCCCCAGTGCAGACGGCGAGACCTATACGCAGATCAGTTCCGACGGCAAACAGATCGTGAGCTATTCCTTCCGTACTGGCAAGCAGGAGAGCGTCGTTTTCGATGCTGCTACGGCCAGAGGCGGACAGGTGAGCAGGGTGGACAACTATATCATGAGTCCTGACGGACGCCGTATCCTGATCCAGACACAGACGAACCCCATCTACCGTCGTTCGTTCACGGCTGTCTATTATATCTATGACATCCGGAACAATAAACTGGAGCCGCTGAGTGACGGCGGCCCGCAACAGACACCGGTCTTCTCGCCCGACGGTAATCAGATTGCCTTCGTCAGAGACAACAATATCTATCTGGTGAAGCTGCTCTACGACAATGCGGAGAGTCAGGTGACGAAGGACGGCAAGCGCAACGAGGTGCTTAACGGTATCCCTGACTGGGTGTATGAGGAGGAGTTCTCCACAAATTCGTCGATGGTGTTCTCTGCCGACTCAAAGCAGATCATCTGGATTCGCTACGACGAGACGGACGTGAAGCAATATTCCCTGCAGCTGTATAAGGGACTGTATCCTGAAAAGCTGGAGAATGCGGAGTATCCGGGGGACTATACCTATAAGTATCCTGTGCCTGGTCAGGTGAATTCGAAAGTCAGCGTACACAGTTTCGACATCAAGTCGCATCAGACGCGACGCATCGAACTGCCGTTGGATGCTGATGGCTATATCCCTCGTATCAAGGCCACCAGCGATCCGACGAAGATAGCCATCTTCACGCTCAACCGCCATCAGGACGTGCTGAGGATCTATATGGCCAATCCGCTGTCGACCGTCTGTCAGCTGGCTATCGAGGATAAGGTGGACAAGTATGTGAAGGAAGAGACGTTCGAGGAGGTGAAGATTACAGACAAGCATATCCTGCTGCCCAGCGAGCGCGACGGCTATAATCATCTGTACCTCTACAACCTGAACGGCCAGCTGCTGCGTCAGATTGTGAAGGACAAGTATGTGGTGCAGCGCGTCTATGGCTTCGATGAGCAGGCGGGCGATACTTACTTTGCCGCCAATCCCAACGGGCCTACAGACCAGCAGGTGATGGTGGCACATGCCAACGGAAAGACGGAGGTGCTGTCACAGAAGGCTGGTGTGAACAATGCTGTGTTCAGCAGCAATTATAAGTATTTCATCAATACGTGGAGCGACCTGAACCATCCTGTGCAGTACACGCTCTGCCAGAACAACGGCAAGGTGCTGAAGACGCTGATCGACAATCAGGAACTGGTGCAGAAACTCTCCGCCTACGACCTGGGCACGAAGGAACTCTTCTCGTTCACCACTTCAGAGGGCGTGCTGCTGAACGGCTGGATGGTGAAACCGAAGGATTTTGATCCTGCGAAGAAATATCCAGTCATTATGTATCAGTATGGCGGTCCGGGCAATCAGCAGGTGCTCAACCAGTGGGGCATCGGTATGAATGGCGGCGGGGCTATCCTCGAGCAATATCTCTGTCAGCAGGGCTATCTCTGCGTCTGTGTCGACAATCGTGGTACGGGTGGCCGTGGGGCTGAGTTTGAGAAATGTACCTATCTCCGTCTGGGTGAGCTGGAGGCCCGCGATCAGGTGGAAACGGCCCTGTGGTTAGGCGGTCAGCCGTATGTCGACAAGGAACGGATCGGCATCTGGGGTTGGTCGTATGGTGGCTGGAACACGCTGATGTCGATGTCGGAGGGAAGGCCTGTGTTCAAGGCTGGTGTGGCGATTGCTCCTCCTACGTGCTGGCGCTTCTACGACTCAATCTATACGGAACGCTATATGCGGACTCCCAATGAGAACAAGGCTGGCTACGACGAGGTGAACCCCATCGCCAGGGCGTCGCAGTTGAGTGGCGCGCTGCTGCTCTGTCACGGACTTGCTGACGACAATGTGCACTATAGGAATACGGCAGAATATGTGGAGGCACTGGTGCAGGCCGACAAGGATTTCAGGCAGTTGGTCTATACCAACCGTAACCACAGCATCTTTGGCGGGAACACGAGAAACCACCTGTTCCGTCAGGTCGTAAACCACTTTAATGCTACATTAAAATAAATGGTGTCTTCTGAAAAAAGATTAATAAATGGCTGAAATCGTGTGTTTTAAGCAAAATAGTTTGTAACTTTGCAGCCGATTTCTATATTTATATTGTAAAAGATGAAGATAATCAAATGTTTAGGAATATGCCTGCTCGCCATTTTGGTCTCTGCAGGGTTTGAATCTTGTGGCGAAGACGAGTACGTCAGCCGCCTCAGGGAACTGATCCTCAAGGACATGACGTTTGGGGCAAATGAGGATGATGGGGCACTTTCTAAAACCACCACTTTCCGCAATGAAGACATCTCGAACTATCTGGCAGTCTCAAGTGCCGGATGGTGCCACGTTACAATGGATGCGTCCAAGTCGCAGATGACGGTGACGGTCGATGAGAATACCACTTACGGAGAGCGGAAGGCTACGATTACGATGTCGGATGTCAAGGCACCGGCAATTACCCGTACTTTCACTGTGACGCAGAAGCAGAACAATGCGATCATAGTGAATCAGACCTATTTCTTGGTGGAAACGAAAGGTGGTCAGTTGGAGATTGATTTCGAACATAACATCAACGACTTTGAAATAATCTGTGATGCCGACTGGATACATTATAAACTGAAATCAGGCACCCGAGGACTTACCAAGAGCACGATTGCCGTCAGTGTGGATGAGAATACGTCTGGTCGTGAACGAAAAGGGTATATCTCCATCGAAAGCAATTTGAGTTCCGAGCCGGTCGATATTACTATCGAACAGGAGTATGTGATTGAGTATTACTTCAGGATGTTGACTCAGGATTATGATATCGACGAACTAGGCGGCAATATCTCTGTTGTTGCACAGACCAATAAGACGACGTTCGATATCTGGGAGCCGGAGGATATTTGGGCCAGACTTGGCGAACTGGAATTCTTCACGGAATTGAATGCGATCAGTCAGCACGTCAATGTGGCACCGTTCACGGAGAAAGAGGCCAGCAGAACGACTACGATGGGCTTGGATACTTATACGATCACCATCACACAGTATCGTAATCTTTATATTAAGGAGTATAGTTTCAGTATGCTTCGCCAGGAGTCGAAGGCGCTGAGCGTATATAATAGAGATGGCGAAGCTGTCAAGTGGTCTTCTTCTGATGAGTCTGTCGCCAAGGTGGATGCCAATGGTGTCGTGACGGGTGTTGGCGTGGGTAAGGCTACCATCACTGCTACTTCTTCGAACGGCAAGTATAAGGACAGCATCACGGTGACCATCGAGAAGCCAGAGGATCTTAGAGAATTTTTCAGTGTGGAGTGGCAGCCGTATTTCGATGGCAATGAAGTGGCATCGTTGAGCTGTACGCTGAATAACGGTAGTGAGCACAATATCCAGCTCACCAGATGCGAGATCTACTCAGATCTGAAATTGCTGAGCTATATGGATTACAGCGATAAGTCTGGTCAGTTGAAAGCTGGTGACAGCAAGAAGGCCAGCTTTGACAATCTGGCAGGCAAGGGCTCTAAGTTCGGCTTTACGGTCGTATGGTACTACAACTTCAACGGCGAGAAGTACACCTACAGGTGTGAATACATGCCATAAAATTTGAATCCCCACCATAAAATTAATCCCCACCAATCGGCGGGGATTAAATTTTTGTATAGGATATCGGATTAGTACGCAAACAGCGGATAATCCTTCATCTTCTCATTCACTCTTGCACGGACGCTGGCAATCACCTGCTCGTTCTCAGGATCATTGAGTACTTCCTCAATCCAGGCTGCAATCTGCACCATCAGGTCTTCCTTGGCACCACGGGTAGTGATGGCTGGTGTTCCTAAGCGGATACCGCTGGTCTGGAAGGCACTGCGAGAATCAAACGGCACCATGTTCTTGTTGACAGTGATGTCAGCAGCAACCAGAGCGTTCTCTGCCACCTTACCAGTCAGGTCGGGATACTTAGAGCGGAGGTCAACGAGCATTGAGTGGTTGTCTGTACCACCGCTGACGATACCGAATCCGCGCTTCACCAGTTCCTCGGCCAGCACCTTGGCGTTCTTCTGAACCTGCTTGGCCCACTCCTTGAACTCTGGCTGGAGAGCCTCTCCGAAAGCAACGGCCTTGGCAGCGATAACGTGCTCCAGCGGACCACCCTGCTGACCAGGGAATACGGCGGAGTTAAGCAGCGTAGACATCTTCTTCACGACGCCCTTCGGAGTGGTGTAACCCCAGGGGTTGTCGAAATCCTTACCCATCAGAATGATACCACCACGCGGGCCACGTAGGGTCTTGTGGGTCGTAGAAGTCACGATGTGAGCATATTTCACAGGATTCTCCAGCAGACCGGCAGCAATCAGACCAGCGGGGTGAGCCATATCGATCATCAGCAGGGCACCCACTTTGTCGGCAATCTCACGCATACGCTTGTAGTCCCATTCACGGCTGTAGGCAGAACCACCACCGATGATCAGCTTGGGCTTGTACTCCAGGGCCAGCTGCTCCATCTCGTCGTAGTCCACACGGCCCGTCTCCTTGTTCAGGTTGTAGCCGATGGGGTTGTAGATAATACCAGAGGTGTTGACATGCGAACCATGGGAGAGGTGCCCACCGTGGTCGAGGTTCAGACCCATGAAAGTGTCGCCAGGTTTCAGCACGGCCAGCAGCACGGCTGCATTAGCCTGGGCACCAGAGTGGGGCTGTACGTTGGCATACTCGGCGTCGAAGAGTTTGCAGACGCGGTCGATGGCGAGCTGCTCCACTTCGTCCACCACCTGGCAACCACCATAGTAACGGTGGCCAGGATAGCCCTCAGCATACTTGTTGGTCAGGTAGGAGCCCATTGCCTCCATCACCTGGTCACTCACGAAATTCTCACTGGCAATCAGCTCAATGCCTTTCAGCTGGCGCTGATGCTCTTTCTCGATCAACTCGAAGATTGCGTTGTCTCTGTTCATTTTTGTCCTTATGGTTTGATTTTTGCGTGCAAAGGTAAGCATTTTCCACGATACCGCCAAATCTTTTCCACCTTATTTATATATGGTAAGGGCTCCTACCGCCACACTCTATCCTTTCCCAATCGCAATAAAAGCATAAAATTTGCATGGTTTTGTGCTGAGTTTGAGAAATTTTGCCTACTTTTGCAAAAAATACAGTTTAGGATGAGGTTGCCATTCCAAATAGTTCAACTGCTGAAGGATAAGTCCGCCAATGATCTGCGACTGCCTTCTGATTGTGAGTTCCTGTCGTTAGATATTGAGAGCAAGACAGGAGTCCGTATTGGCGCAACGACGCTCAAACGACTTTTGGGTTTTGCCCAGGATGAGCGTTCACCCCACGCCAGTACCCTTGACGCTATAGCCCGCTATCTCGGCTATGCCCATTGGGATGAGTTGAAGGATATTGAAGACAAAGGCAATTCAGATTTTGGCACGACGGAAGAAGAAATCCGTTCTGATGATTTAGCCCCTGATAAAATTGTTGAATTCGCATACCTGCCAGACCGTCTGGTAAGGTTGAAGTATCTTGGTTCCCATCGTTATCTGGTCATGGAGAGCCGGAACAGCAAACTTCAGGCCGATGATGAGGTAGAAGTGCTGAACTTTGTGCTCCATCATCCCCTCTTAGTACTTAATGTCTGGCGCGACGGCAAACCTTTGGGCCAGTTCACGGCTGGCCGCATCTCTGGTCTCTCTTCAATCACGGTTCTTTAAGATCCATCGACACTTCTATAGCGGTAGCAAATTTTTCACTTTTCACTATTCACTTTTCACTTCCATTAATGGATTCTTCGCAGTTTTCAGACAGCCAGCCAAAATATGATGCCATCGAACGGATGGATACACGGGGAGCTACCTGTGACACTTTCCGTGTGAAGCTTTATGGCAAGCTGCATTTTCTGAAACGGCTAAAAGCCGAATATGCTGGCGACATCCGCTACCAAGAGGCTCTTCGCAAAGAGTTTGAGACAGGCTATCGTCTGGAGCATCCAAACCTGGTGCGCTATCTCTCGCTCGACCATGATAGCATTCTGATGGAGTATGTCGATGGCGAGACCCTTTCCCATCGGCTTGCTACAAATCCCGACTATTTCAAGAGCCAGAAGCATACTGATAAGTTTGTCCGTCAGTTGTTGGATGCGCTTGGCTATCTGCACAGCCACCAAGTGCTCCATCTTGACTTGAAGCCTGATAATATCCTGCTTACCCGAATTAACGACGATGTTAAACTCATCGACCTCGGTTGTTGCTACACAGATTCTTTCCCAGATACCCAAGGCTATACCAGCGAGTTTGCCGCCCCAGAGCAATTGTCCATTATCCATTGCCCATTATCCATTCAAACCGACATCTATGCCTTTGGCAAAATCCTCGACTTATTGCCTTCCTCTTATAAATATAATAAGGTGATAGCCCGTTGTACGGCAGAATATCCCAAAGACCGCTATCAGTCAGTAGGGAAGATCCTGCACGACATCGATGGCAAGAGACCGTTTCTTCGTTATTTATCAATTATCGTGGCTATTGTTGTGGCTTTGGTCGTTTGCCTCTTTTTCATAACCCGTCATCAGGAATCATCCCCTGTAATGCAGGAAGCCCCGATGGATTCCGTTGCTCCGTCCAAGGAGAATCAGGGGGACAGGTCGCGTGATTCTGTTCATCAGAATCATGGTCCTGTCCCCATGATTCTCCAGCCTAAGGATTCCATTTCTCAGCCAAAGGCTGTTCCCACC
>JAEEGG010010520.1_pt1 | contig 20408 bp, 15 predicted proteins | sample 9134161 | NCBI WGS metagenome assembly JAEEGG01 (sample SAMN16246543, study PRJNA631951) | gut metagenome | biome: gut microbiome; feature: rumen; material: CR-attached | host: Bos | place: Iran: Karaj | collected 2018-10 | reverse complement strand
AACATCCGCAACATGCGGAACATTTGCGGTGGCGATCCGGAAGGGAAGATTGTGATGCTGATGGACTTCACCCGACGACCCGGCGATGTGGCAGACCCTTGGTACACAGGCAACTTCGAGGCCACTTGGCGCGACGTTCTTGAAGGTTGCCAGGCATTGTTTGACAGATTTGCAAAATAAATAGTAATAAGGCATACTAAGCATTACTATCACCATGTCCGGCTACATCTATAATCCATTAAATACTGCCAACATCAGTACATGACATAATGAAATCACCCAAGGATATAGGATTCCCTGAGTTACATAACTCTCTTAGTATACCTATGTTGATGTCTCAACCATCTAGTATTTGCAATCAATTTCGTTGAAAAACGCAAAAAAGGGAACCCAATCATTGGGATTCCCCATATCCTGTTACCAAGCATATATTGTAAAACGAAATTACCTACGTCCGAAGTGACCTGAACCGTTACCACGACTGTTGTTCTGAGCAATCTGGTTGTTGTGGTGGCTATTGGGCTTGTTAACCGTGTTCCGATCATTCTTATTCGTATTCCTCCAAGTCGAGCCATTACCATGACTGTTGTTTCCCTTTGGTTTCATGGAAGCATAGTGGTTGGCTGGCTTTTTGTTGTTTCCACCTTTGTAGCTCACATATCCCTTCGGATGTCCCTTGTAGAAGTGGCTCTTGTTGCCGTAGTGGGTGTAGACATTGAAAGACCAAGAACCGTTATGCCAAGTCAGCGGACGATAGAAGTAGGACAGGCCGATATACTTGTTGTATTGATAGGCGGTCAGGACAAACTGAAGGTCAGTATTCCGACGACTCCACCAAGCACCGTACACGTCGTTGCGTCCGTTAACACTCATCATGTAGTCCAAGTTGATCTCGTAGACTGCATCATACTGGGCATCTGTCAGGTTCAGCTCGTAGGCCATCTTGTCGGACAGATACAGGGCTTCGTTGCGAGCCTCTTTATAACTCATTGCGTTGGCAGTGATGGTCATTGCCATCAGGATTGCCAGAATCATCATCTTCTTCATAATCAGTTCTCCTATTCTTTAGAGTTAGACAATTTGTTTCTTGTTTTCACTCTTATGACGTAATAAAGGGGGCGAAAGGTCTGGGATTATTCCTAAAGGTGGTGATAGTTTTCCCTATTTCTCAGGCGGGATTTTCCTCCGGATAGCCGTTTTTTAGTTAAAAATATATATAATAATGTGCGCACGCATTGTTATATCAAGAATTTTTCCGATATTTAGCGTCAAAATTAAAACTTTTGAATATGGAAGGTAAAGATTTGAATAGACTAAAGCTTATGTTGGTCGAGAAAAAGAGAACTGGCCTATGGCTCGCAGAACAACTTGGCGTATCGAACACCACTGTATCTAAATGGTGTTCAAATACAACACAACCGTCGCTGCCGACGCTGGATCGAATAGCGGAACTGTTGGGATGCGAGAAAAGAGAATTGATAACGAAGTAAGTATTTCCAATAACTAAGACCTATGCAAGTTTTTAATGAAGCTACAGGGGTAAAAATTCCTGGTCTTGTTCATTTGACAAGCCAATGCCTCTATGAAACTGTCTACGGTTGCCATTGGTGTCGCTGTTGCAGGAATACTATTAACTTTATTCCTCCATTTTTTTATAACAATCAAATACAACTTTAAATGAATACGATAAACAATATACAAGAAGCTTTCAATCTTACAGATAAAGAAATCGTAGACTATCTGAAAGAGTATTGGGAAATGGATAGTTTTGTGTTTGCTGGAGATTATGATGGGGAGAAGTTTATTAAAGTACGCTCTGGAATCAATAGGCTCAAATACCCTATCCTTAATAGCCCTCTTTTTTTCAAACTGTCTAATTCGCGTTTTGTAACTGGAGAGCGCTATACATTCATTTGTAAGTTGGCAAAAAGAGAGTTTAGAGAAAAAATCTCGAATCCATTTTGTCTATCGATTATCCCGAACTCTGTAAAACCCTTCACACAGAGTGTTTCTACCCTTTCCTCTTCGAATGAAGATAATGTGGAGATAAGCAGAATTAAAAAGAGACTCCGCTTAGACAACAATTTCTTTATCGGTCAATTCTTGCCAGGGCCTAAAGCCGGCACTTATCGGATTTCCGACATTAGAAATACTGATTTTACAAAAATAGAAGATAAGGAACGTGGGGTAAAAGACCTTACAATCTGGTTTAATAGCCCTCATAAAGAATTTTTTAAATATTCATATTATAAATTTACTTGGGTTCTTCTTGAATCTTCCCCTCTCAAATTTGGTATCGATTTACGCAAAGATGTAACTCTACTGTATTCTAAAGATATTGTTTCCTGTTTACATAATAGTATCATTCATTTCTCCGCAAATGCAGCAAGAAAAATAACAAGAACACTAGACACGTTAAACAAACAGTTAACTCAGAGTGGAAAAGAAGTATTCATATATGAATTACTTCAAAACGCAAATGACTATCCACGAAAAACGAAAGACGGAGATACGTCTATATCACTGCCTGTAGACGTAGAATTCCATATCACAAATGACTACCTCATATTCCAACATACAGGTGAATATTTCAATGCTAAAAACATTGCTGCAATATGTGATATTAATGATGGTGAAAAATCAGATAACGTAGAAGCTATAGGCTATAAGGGGATTGGATTCAAGACTGTATTCCTTGATAATGATTATGTATATTTGAATACTGGAACCTATTCGTTTAGATTTGACAAATACGCAACTGATGTCATCAATACGCCCTGGCAGATCCTACCCGTTTGGACTGATGGGCGTAATGTAGACCAAACAGTTAAAAACGTTTTTGCTAGACACCCAAATGATCTGTTTCGAGTAAAATTTGCGCTAAAGCCTAGAGACAGCAGAATACTAACAGATCGGGAGAGAAAGGATAATTATATCGACCTGTTTAGTAAGGTCTTTGAAACGGAAAGAGTTATTCTTTTCATTCCCAATATTCATAAAGTTAGCATCTATTGGGGAGATTCAACAACTCCCGAAATAGAAAGGCCAAAAGATAGTAAGAAATGGTGTGTCTCAGAGCCTTTAGTAGACAAAATACCTGATTTCGTTAGAGAAAAAATTAACGAAGTGCTCACAAATAATGATTCGGAAAGAATTGAAGGATATGAAAAGATACCAGAAAAGTATCTGAACTTCTATAAAACAGCGGTTAAATTTGCCTGCCGTAAGGAAGGTAGAAAACTTTCTCCAGTCGAAGATGCAATATTGTATTGTTATCTTCCTGCAAAACGTGCAAGTTGGGGGTTCAAGTTCTTGATGAATACAGATATGCTTCCAAATGGTGAAAGAGACGATATTGAAGATATTGAATTGAACCATGAAATAGCAAAGATTGCAGGTAGGCAATTCTATTTCTGGATTAAAGGCTTGATTAGCAGTGGAGAATATGAAATGGAATCAATATTCTCACTTATTCCAGATTTCGATGATTGTAAAAACAAACACAGCCATTATAAGGATTTTATTGATGAGTTTAAAGATGAATTTGAGAAGTTGATTAAAGAGAAGCCATTTGTGCCTGTGGTTGACAAAAACGGCAATCATCTTTATGCGTGTATTAATGAAATTATTGATGACAAGACAGAAATAACCAAAGAAAATGTCATGTCGGATGCTGATTTCATTTCCCTTATGGGGCTTACGGACAATTATCTTCCTATTCAAGAGCTTCGTGAATCACCTTCATTCATGTCTTTTTTATACGAATACTCTCCATCAAAATTAGATATAGACTTTGATAAAGTTAAAGAGAAGTGTTCAACTGATGGGTTTGTTAAATGGCTGAAAGAACAAGATAATAACAACAGATTTTTAGCACATCTATTATCGAAAAAGAAACTCGATAATTTTGAAAAAGAGGATATTTTTATCGAAAACGAGGGACTACTATTTCCTGTAAACAAACTATATTATGAGTTTGACGAAAAATGCCAGGAGATACCCTTCTTAAAGCCATTTGTACCTCATTTGTCAGCATCTACAAGGCAATTCTTAGAAGGTAACAAGGAATGGGACGCATTCGTTGACGAACATTTTATTGATTTCGATGCGACCAAGTTAATCAAGAATTATATTATTAATGATGTAGATGCGATTAAAGTCCTTGATAAAATAGAAAACTCTATTGCATTCTTTAAATTTGTTGCAGCTAAAGAAGTGAGTTTAACTGGAATATTTGACAAGATTCCCCATTTTGATGAAAATGGGAACTCTCATTATGGATTAAACGGTTTAACTTACTTTTATGATGTCAATTCCTATGAGTTGTCTAAAGAGGTGTGGCTGGGAAATAATGTAATAACAATTCTGTCGCATCAATATATAGATAAAGAAACCAGCATCAAAGGCGTGTTTGAAACTATAGGGGTCGAGACTTTTAACAAATCTTCATTTGTTATTGAAAAGATAGTAAATGACACTACTTTTAAAGCCAACATTAACCAGGCTATTGATGATAACTTCGACAAGAATCTATCTTTTGTAAAGTATGTTTTCTCGGAGAGAGAAGCATTAAAGGAGAAAGATGGCCAACTTAAAGAGTATGTACTAAAATGTATAGACATCAAAGGTGAAGGACATTATCTAAACAGCAATGACATAAGATATTTCTCACAACAGTCATATCAAGGAAATACTACATTCTCCGACAATACTGGTCATATTTGGTTAAAGGAGGGTATGATGTTTTGTCTTGACAACAAATATTTCAGTGTATTTGTGCAGGAAGAACAAAAATTGTTGGAGAGCTTCTTCCGTCAGTCTTTTGGCATTAAGACATTTACGAACAAATCCTTTTTTTCAGATGTCGTCCTTGGAAATAAGAAAGAATTGTATTCCGCCCTTGATGACAAAGAGAAACTGAAGGCGTTTATAAACTACTTGAAACGAGACGAAGCTGATATTTTTGATGGAACAATAGCATACAACGATGTCAAAGACATACCTATGCTACTATGTGATGACAGTGTAGCGTCAAGACAATTCTCGCCCAATCTGTATCTTTATAATGAGGCGGCCATAGAATTGAATAACCACAATTGGTTCCCTGCTGGTATAGTAAAAGTTCTTTCTGAAATCTACTCAACTGGATTTAGTGAGAAAACATTGCAGCTATTTGATTTTAAGTCTTTTACTCTTAAGCCAGTATTAGAAAGTGTCTTGGGCAATATTTTCTTTACACGAAGTGTTGCTGACATAAGCCAGAACATCGATTTTTGGCGATATGTAAAAACAAATATAAAACTGATAGACAGTTTAGACGCTTTCGTAAATGTAAAATTCATTGCAGAAGGGGATCTAAATGCAGATCGAATAGGGTCTTTCTTGTATATTTCAGACGCATATCAGAATGACGGTATTGAAACGTTGGTTAAGAAATACGATGAGAATGCTCTCTTTGTATCTAAAGCATATCTTGAGGATGATACAGAACCCAACAAACAGTCATGGGTTAAACTATTTAAGAAACTCAATTTCAAGTTTGATAATAAAGACATACTGTTTAAATCTGTAATTCCGAATCTTAAAGACATTCAAGATGATGCCGTAGTTTCGATGATGACCAAGCATCTAAAGGATATTAAAGAAGAATGGAATAACATTTCTGGAAAGTTGATGTACCTTCAAGTTAAATCAAAAACTGGAGGATATTTGCCGCTTTCCAGCACCTTAATAGTTAATACAAATGACGAAAATGTTTCAGAACCATTCAAGAGTATTGTTCTATCAAATGAAATTGATAGTAGCATTTTTACAGCAAACAGGGAAATAATATTGCTAGTTGCAGGGCTATTTGGAACCAGTTGTTTCTTGAACAGCAAGCAAGAATGGGCAAACGCAAAATTGAAAGATTATATAGAGACGATACAAACAGATGTAGATCGTAGAGAGACTATACATGTAGATATTATCCGTGAACTTGCGGTACTATTTGACAATGATTTCAAGTTTTCTGACGATTTGGTTTCAAAGATCCTTTTTAAAACCAAAGGTGAAGTACCAGAGTATCTTCCAATTTCTGACATGGCATTAGGATCGGCATATAAGCCATCTTGTGATTTTGAAGCCTATGGAGTCACGGATTATATTTATATATCAGAAAGTTATCTTTCAGACAATAATAAAGATACAATAACTGCATTCTTTAAGTCCACGACAATTCACCAAGCATTTAGTGTTACGGACATCGATAAGCTCTCAAATAAGAATTTTGCTTTGTATTTTTGGAGAGAGTGCTTCACTAAGAAAGTGGAAGAATACAAAAAGTGGATTGAGCAAGGCCAATTCAATGGAAAGACTTGCATACCTACCGAAGAAAGCATAAAGAAACCAGAAGATTTATACTCTCCAGAGTTGTATCACTATGCAAAGTGTTCTCCGAACTGGAAGGAAAGTATGCCAGCTAAGATTGTCGTTGATAATATCAAGGATATAACGTGTCGTACAATATTCATGCTACTTCCATTTAAGAAGAAGTTGGAATTTGAGGATTGTTTGTATTACCTCCTTAATGCTAGAGATCCGCGTGATGAAGAGCATGGAAGGAGACGTGATGTCATACAATGGATTCTGGAGTCAAACAACGTGTCAGAAGAGGCTGTCCACAATTACAGAGAACAGGAAACCGCAAAGTGGCGTAATGGAAAAGGCCGATTAGCTCATATTGCAGAATTATATGCTATTCACCCTGATGCAAAGCAGGAAAGAGAGATTTTCCGTGGTGACGAGCATGTAATGCAGACAGGTATGTTCCCTTACGACGCTAAAGATTTTGAAAGAATTTGCAATATCTTACAGATAAAGTGTTTGACGAGCGATGATTTTATTACAACCCCCATCAACAGTGACAATGAAACGGATGTAATGCTTAGAACTCTCAAACCAAAATTGTTAGTCTTGGCAGCTATAGAGAATCCTGAGAAATACCAGTCTATTTACGAGGGCTATGCTGAAATTATAGAGCAATACTTATTCTTTGTCTGTGATAAGATAGACGTGGGGTATAATGATATTCATAATGACGTAGAGCGAATATTCGTTAACGACAATAGGCTTTACTATGTAAACTCATGGTTGCACAGAAGAACCTATTCCAAGTTCTGTAAGACACTAAAACGCCTATTGGATATAGGAGTTTATGACGAAGTGTGTGAAGATGTATTTGAAGACTCTATTTCCGTTGAAGAATGTATTGAGAAATATTGTTCGTCTTTGCTATATGATAAGGACTTCCAAGCATACCTTGAAAAGCTCTATCATGGTATAGTAGTTGAAGATGAAGAAATAGAGGTACAAAATGACGGAGATTATTATACAGAAGCATTGACAGAACCAGATATTGAGCAGAACGAAAATGAGACTGAGAACGAAAATAATCAGGTACGGGAAGAGCGATCTACCAACAATGATTCTGGGGCTTATAATAACTCGACAGAACGACAGTACGAACCTTCAAGTAATGCTGCGGAACAGCCCTCTCATTCAAATTCACAGGTGAAAGATACTGATGACAAAGCTGAAACAGAAAATGCTCAATCAAATGACAATAATCCTCATGGAGAATCAACAAGTGAGCAAACCGACAATACTATAACTGAGGAAAAACCAGCCAGCGAACATGTTGGCACCGAAAGAAGCAGCGGTTCAGGTTCTAGTTCACAGGGTGGGTATAGAAAGCCTTCAGGAGAAGGCTATCGTGCAAGACCATTCTCAGAACCAGAGCCATTCTCAAAAGAGGATGTTCGGAAATTCAAATCACGCGCAGTAGCGAGATCTCTCGACGAAGCATCTGCATCTACCATCGAGATTGACCAACTAAATAGTATTCTTGGTTCAGACATGACAGCAGAGGAAATTGCAGACACCAACTATCTTGTACGAAAACGACTGTTCCAGGATTTGAATAGCCGGGGTAGCGAATTTGAGACAGAAATCCAAGATGAGGTGGAATTCGTAAAATCCAAGAAAGGTGGCTATAGACTTAAATCTGGTAAGTATATACACACATGTAGTGCCAAATTCGGAATACTTTATATATCACCGTCTATTTGGAATAAATTGCGTGATGACAAGTGCATTGTATGTGTTTATCGAGGAAAGAAAGCAAGTCAGTTCATGTATCTAAAAAGCATAGAAGATTTATTAACATGGGTAGATGAGGATGACATTTTGATTAAGTTGACTGGAGAAGAAAAGCCAGATGTAGTTAACGAATTATATTCCAGTGTACTTGAAGGAAAAACTGGTACGGCTTATACAATGATTAGGATTGCGTCAAATGCAATCTTTGACTCTGTATTTGAACCTATAAGAGAGGATCCCAACCAAGAGGATTCGCTTGATGAACTATAAATCAGATTAGTTATGAACAGTATTATTGACTATTATAAATGGTTTTTTAGTGACCAACTGCACCAAATGTATTTGGAGCAAAAGACGATTGCTTCAACGCCCGTATCTCAGTTAATCAATAGCGGGGACGTACTAATTGGTTATGTCGTGAAAGCCGTACCTGAAAAGGGTCATATTGTCATAAAATTCCCCAAGGCACATGCTCCACGATTAAAAGTATTAAAATCTTTTGTTATTATAAAGAAAAAGGCTTTTCAAGTATTGGGAACACATCCAAGAGAATGGAAGTGTACTTTAGGTGATTTTAAAAGGGATTCTCAGATGAGGACAATATCGTCTGACCTGTTCCCACTGTATTATATACCCTCTAATGATGGATATGCTTATGTAGAATGCACTTCTGTATCATTAAAGATGTTCAGTCTGCTTAAAGATGCGCTAGCTGCTGGCAAAAGTCTGACTATCTTTATAAATGACCCCTTTGCTCCAACGGACTATATGGAGAACCTTTTAAGTTACATGCGTACATATCCAGACAACAAGGAATTGTTGTTAGAACCCCAAATTCGGTACGAAGATTGGCATCCAGAAGAATTATCTTTTAATGTGGAGCGTCCAAATGAAATTGCAGATACCGTTTATAACACTTTGGAAAAAGAGGATTGTTGCATTTTACAGGGGCCTCCAGGAACAGGAAAAAGTTATGTTATTGCGACAATTATAGCTAGATACTTAAAAAATGGCAAGTCTGTCTGCGCAACAACGATGGCTAATAAAGGTCTTATGGAACTTATTCTTCAGAAACCGCTAAAAGAAGCTCTAGACGAAGAGAGAATTTCTAAGACTAATCTTACTGCTGACGAGAAAGAAAGAGCGAATGGACTAAAAAACGTCGTCAATGGGTTGACAATACCATCTGGTGAATTACTCTGCGCTACCAATTATGCCCTTTCTGCCGTATTTGCTACCGCAGGAAACACAGATGACCAAAAGAGTGTTGATGCGAGTCCCTTAGAAGGATCCAAGTCTCTTTCTTATGATCTTGTAGTTATCGAAGAAGCATCACAAGCCTTTTTGACTTCTATTGCGGCCTTTAAATCACTAGGAGAAAAATGCCTAATCGTTGGCGATCCAATGCAGTTGCCGCCAATAGTAAAGTCAATGAACAAGCCCCAATATCAGCAGTTTAACGCACTAACTCAAATTGAGGGTATGTCAACGTATGCACTAGGAACTAATATAAAAGCTTATAGAATAACTAGCTCCCATCGATTAACCCCCAAGAGTGCTGAACTTACTGGAATATTTTATGAGAATCGTTTGACTTCCGTCAATAAAGAAAGACCAGACTTCTCTAAAATAGTTGATCCACACATTTCTCCCAGTGGTGGGGTGATTTACGAAGTAACAAATGATATTAGAAATTCATTGTGTTCTGATACAGCTATTAGAATTATTGGTGGACTATTAGACAAATTCAAATCGTTTTATCCAGAGGCTGAGGTTGCTATTATAGCACCTTTCCAAGATACAGTCTTAGAACTGCAAAAACGTTTCGGTAATGAAGATTCTTTAAAGAATCTGACCATCGAAACTGTTGACAGAATTCAGGGTATGACAGTAGATTACACAATTATGTATCTCCCCGGTTGGAAACACAAGTTCGCATTGGAGCAAAGAAGGTTCAATGTGGCTACAAGTCGTTCAAGAACCACTACACTATTGTTGAGCGATGAACCGTTGGAAAATATTCATTCTGCTCCAGAGGTGATTTTTCCATTCATAGCAAAATGCGATAGAATAGGAGAAGTCAGTAACTCTAATAGGATTCAAGAAGCGTTGGAGGTTGTTACCGAACAGAAGATTAAAGTTGACAATGTCGCACCCACGCCGACACTCCAGGGCGTAAAAGTTGTTGGGAAAATCGACCTCTCAAAATATGAGCGTCCCAAGAAAGAGATTAAACCAGGGAAAAAGAATTACTATATTATAGATACTAATGTGTTTGTAAACTGTCCTGACATTTTAGATAAGATCGATAAAGAATTTCCTATAATTTTGTCTGCAAAAGTAACAGATGAGCTTGACAAAATGAAGATAAAGCTAGATGAGAAGAGCAAGCAAAATGCAGAAAAAGCGCTTAGATTATTGAATAGAGAAAGTAAGCATAAGATAATCTATGAATTCGCGGACGTTTCATTGTTGCCAGATGATTTTAACAAAAAATCTCCGGATAACATGATTCTATCAGTTGCACTAAAATACAAGGATGATAATCCAATCATGCTTACCTCAGACAACGGACTACAGTTGAAATCAAAGATTTTTGGCATTACAACAATTTCATTGAAAGATTTTCTTAGAAAACGATAAGATAGCCTATGCCTACAGAAATAACAGTACAACAATATGCACCTTCGGAGATTATTGGAATACTCCGTAATCACTTGGCTACGGGTCAGGTGAACCAGAAGGTAGTGTGCTTGCGAGGTATCTATTTCAAAGGAACGTATATCAATCCATATTATCATACGGCAACTGACAGGCTTGTAGATGAAAGCAGCAGCGATGAACTTTCCATCACAATGCCCCTAAACCTGCGTGATGATCTTGATAACGGCAACGTCATTACAGTTCATGGTGTTCTTGACCGTACCATTACCAACAAGGGCCTAATACAAATAGTGCTAAAGGTGACGGCTGTAGAAAAACTGAAGGAACTGGCCATGTCCGAAGATGAGGTCAAGCGCACTGAACTTCGACGCATCAAGTCTGAAAAAGGTTTCAAGAACGTTGATAGCATACTTGAATCCCTGCTTTATCAGGATAAACGCCCAAAGGTTGCTTTGATTTATGCAGAGTCCAGTATAACCAACGAGGATTTCGAGAAAGGCGTTCAAGCAGCCCGTACCCACATTGACTTTACTGAATATCGGGAGTCTTTCGCACGAACCAAAGCTTTCTGTCAGAAGCTCAGGCAACTCGATACCATGAGTTTCGATGTCATTGCGATTATTCGTGGTGGAGGTGCTGGTCTTGAAGCATTGGACGAGGTGGAACTGCTGGAAACATTGGTGAACATGAATACTGCCTGGATGTATGGAGCTGGTCACGAGGGCGAAAAGCTGTTTATCCTTAATATCGCAGACAAGGCCATTGCTATTCCTCATGCCCTTGGTACATACTTCCGCGATATAACCGACGGCGTTGTGCAGAAGCGCAACAACTCACGGGCTGCTTTGGTAAAGGAGGTTGAAGGTCAATTCAAGAAGCAAATAGAGGACTCCAACAAGAAGAACCAGGAACTTGCAAAACAGTTAGAAGCTGCCACCAAAAAGCATAATGAGCAAGTTCAGGCTCTCACTAAAGCTCAGGCAGAGGCCACCAAGCAGCACAAAGAGCAGATTGAGGCCATGCAGAAGCAGCATAAGGAACAGAACGAGAAGGCTAACAAGCAGAACGAGGAACTGCAAAAGAAACTCGCTGAACTCACCAAGACCCACTCTGAGCAGATGGGTAAGCTACAAGGCCAACTGAAAACGCAGACTGAGGCCAGTGCCAAACAGTCCAAGGAGTTCGGAGAGAGTTTGAAGAAGATGCAGGACACCAATGGCGAACTTAACAAGTCGCTACAGAAGCTGACAGCCCAGAATACTCAGGCTGCTAAAGATCTGAACGAGGCTAAGGAGAGGTCAAGGCAACTGGAGAAGCAGTTGGAAGAGGCACTTAGCAAGAACAAGGGATGCTCGTCTGGATGTCTGGGTATGGTGGCTGCAATTGTAACAATTGCCAGTGCTGCATGTTGGATAGTATGTTTGATAATATAAATAAATGGGTATGAAGAAGAAAATTATTGCTGGAGTGATAATATTGCCTTTTGTTGTTCTTTTTGCTATGTGGTTCGTAAACAAGCAGCAGAACGAAAGACAATATGCCGAAGATCTTGCCGTCCGTTTTGACGAAACAATGAAAGCGTCCTATCCGATGTTGGCCATTACGACAACCGCCCTATACAGAAGAGCTGACATTTGGGAGCAGAATGCTACAGAAGCCTACAAGAATTATCCTCGTGAGTATAAAGAAGCTCTTCAGTATTTGAACGGCCAAACATTTAATACTTATCAAGGGGCTTATATAATTAGGGATATTAAAGTATATAGTTTTTTTCTATCCAGTGTAGGCTTTAACTATTTACTTTATGGTGGAGATTTACGGAAAAAAGAGTCTCAGGCTTTCGGCAAAATACTATATGCTTACCAGAACCCCAAAGACCCTCTTGAAATGGAATATGAGGAATTAATTGAAAGTTTGCATAAAGTCAAGGATGCGCTTTCTGAAAGTATTGCTGAGTTGGTTAAATACAAGGCTAGTTGTGGTGAATATGATGACTGGCGGAATGTCAATCCAATGAAATATCAACATATCCACGAAAGATACAATTCAAAGAAAAATTGGCCTTTTACTTTCTTGAACAGCAAAAAATGAAACGATATGGGCAATATTAAAATACGACCAGGAGAATTTGACTCCAAACTGGAATTGATACACGCGGAGGTTGCAGCGGGATTCCCGATTAACATTGACTATTCGCATGAGACGCTGGACTTCAATCGTGACTATATCAAGCATCCAGAGGCATCTTTCTACGGTGATGTCGAGGGGGATAGTATGAGGGACGCTGGCATCTTTGACGGCGACCGTGTTATCATCGACAGAGCCGTTGAACCTCACGATGGTTCAATCATTGTTGCTTGGTGGGCTGGCGAAGGCTTTACAATGAAGTACCTGGATCTGACTCATAGGAGGGACGGATATATTGAATTACGTCCTGCGAACCCTGATTATCCTGTATTCCGTATTGATGACCCTGAACAGTTCCAAGTATGGGGAACGGTGATTCACATTATAAGAACAATAGAGAAAATATGAAGAAAATACTATTCTTGTTCGCCATTTGCTTTATGGCTGTTGGTTGTGAGAAAGAAGTGATTGGTGAGGGCTACCCTGAAATGGAAGGCTTCTATGTCGAATCATGTGGCCTCCCTGCCGTGACTATAGATAGCGTTAAGTTGTTCTCCACAAAGGTTAATGACTACACTACTGAGTACCCCGAATCGAAGGTACATTCATTGTACCCAAAGATCCTGGCTAACATAAAGTACGCGTCGCTGAGAATCACAATAACGTGTGATACGACTTGGGCAGGAGAGACGCATATTAACTTTTGATGGCAATGGAAAGTAGATTTGAGAATGCAAAGTTATACCTCATAGAGCTTCTTCGGATCTATGGCCATCGTCCCATTATCGTAAAGATTAAGCAGGACGGTGAAGAGGTTGAAGTAATGGCGAGAACATTCGTCAGGCGACAACTGACAGCAGCCGAGATAGAATTTCCTTGGAATGAGCTTAACAAAAGGAGTCCGAAAATCAAGAACCCCGAACTTGATGATGACGAGCTGAGTTTATTGTTCCATCGGGCTGTTTTCGAGTTAGAGACCGCTTACGTTGAAGAGTTCTGCCAAGGGAAACCAGATGCAGAGGGATACATCAATTCAATATATTCATGGATTGAGCGGAAAAAGGAATGGCTTGACTGTACTTTCTCTTATTATGCTGACGAAGAGATTGTGCCTTTCCTTGAAGAGAGTCCGAAAGAAGAACTTGAAATGGGAGAATTGTCTGAGGGCTTAGATGTCACTGAGGAAGATGTAAAGGTACTAAAGAAGATAGGCTTCAAGAAAATCTCTAGTATTCGGGCTATGATGCAAGTGTTCTGGAGCTTCGCTTCATATAGAATACCCATCAGCAATTCAATGAAGAATGCTATTCTTTCCATAACGGTCGATGAAGAAGCTGGGGACTATCTCGAATCATACTGCCATTTCTACAATAGCTTTATTCAGGGAAAGATAGAGAGTAATGCTTGGCCTGTTGACGAGGAACAAGTCAAAAAGTACGAAAAGCAAATTAAGGAGCTGAACAGGAAGCATCAGGTCGAATTGGAAGAACAGAAGAAGAAACATAAGAAAGAAATTACCGAACGGAATAAGAAACATCAAGAGGAACAGCATGTATTGGCTAAAAAAAGTAAGGCCAAGGTCAAGGAATGCAACGCACTCATAAAGAAAATCAGGAGGCTTGTGATCAATCCAAATGGCAAGATAAATCAGACTTATGACCTTACAGACGAACATGACATAAGAGCCTTCATTTCGTGGTTTAAAACGGCTCATAAGAAAGTCAAGAATCAGACCGTCAAGTATATTGTGGCAAAGCGATTCGAGGATAATCCTGATGATGCTGAACTCTTCAAGAAGATGGTTGACGAATATAACTCTACCCTCGTGGGTGATGATGACGAAGAAAAAGAAGAAACATTAGAGGAATGAAGTATTACGGAATCTGCGATTGTGACAACTGCTATGTTTCATGCCAGCGTGTCTTTCGGCCTGATCTGAATGACAAGCCTGTTGTGGTTTTGTCGAATAATGACGGTTGCGTAGTAGCCCGAAGCAATGAGGCAAAAGCATTAGGTATCAAAGCAGGTACACCGTATTTTCAGTTAGCCCAGCAGTTCCCAGATAACAAGATTGCTGTTTTTTCTTCCAACTATGAGCTTTACGGCGAACTTACTGGCCGTGTGGTTAGTCTGATTAGGAAAGAAGCCCCGGCATACTTCCGTTATTCCATCGACGAGTGCTTTGTGTACCTCGATGGCATGGAGAACGTAGACTTGAAGCTATGGGGCGAGAACTTACATAAAAAGGTTAAGCAGTATGTGGGTATGCCTATCAGTATAGGTATAGCTCCCAATAAGACTTTAGCGAAGATGGCCTCACACTTTGCTAAGAAGTACCAAGGCTATAAGCATTGCTGCATGATAGATACCGATGAAAAACGGATCAAGGCTCTTAAACTCTACCCCATCGAAGATGTGTGGGGCATCGGTCGGAGGTATGCTGCCAAACTTCAAGCCCTTGGTGTAAGGACGGCTTATGACTTTGCTCAACATCACGGCGATTGGGTTAGACTCACATTCAATAATATCAATATCCAAAGAACCTGGCAGGAGCTGAATGGCGAGGATGTTGTGCCAAACGAAGAACTGGCAAAAAAGAAAAGTATCTGCACCAGTCGCTCATTTAATGGCATGATAGGGGATATAGAAACTATCCGTACCCATGTCTCAAACTATGCTGCTAGATGTGCTGAGAAACTGAGGATGCAGAATACGGTGGCCTCTATAGTGGGCGTGTTCTTGAATACCAATTACTTTAGGGAGGATCTGCCTCAGTATTGGAACTTCCAGGAGCAGCGGCTAATCACCCCTACCAGTTCCACTGTAACCATTGTGCAGACCGCCAACCAAGTCCTGCAGAACATCTTTCGTCAGGGCTACCAGTACAAAAAAGCCGGTGTCATCGTCATGGGCATCGGTGCAGACTCGCCTATACAACAAGACCTCTTCGACATCAATGCCGAGCAGTTCCAGAAGATGAAGCGGCTCGACGAGGTGATAGACAGGATTAACCGACTGCATGGAAGCGAAACGATTGTACTTGGTTCGCAACAGTACACCCAGAAGAACGGCAAAGGTAAAGCTGATGTATTCGCCAATGCCATTAAACATGATTTCAAGAGTCCATCACCAACAACGCGGTGGTCAGACGTGATCAAACTCAAATAAAATGAAGATACTAACATATAACATCAATCTGTCATCCCAGGAGAAAATAGACAAGGTTCTTGGGTTTGAGGCAGACGTTTATATTCTGCCAGAGGTGGCATGTCAGGCACAAATCAAGTTGCCCAATGGCTATCAGATGGAATGGATGGGCGATTTTCCACACAAAGGTTTGGGCGTTATTTGGAAATCAAACATCAAGACTGAGGTTCCTGATTGGTTCAATCCCAAACACCAGTATTTCCTACCCCTGCTAATAAATGACAAACTGATAATAGCAGCATGGCCTACTACAACTGAGCAGAATAAACCAATGAAATACCCTCAGATAGCAATGGCAGCATTACAAGAATATGCTCCTTATATCAAAGAGTACCCAACTGTTATCACTGGCGACATGAATTGCTATAAAGGGCAGTCTGGAGAAACCAAGCAATACAGCATACAGGCCATACTAAGTTTCCTTGAAGAAATGGGACTTGTAAGTTCCTACCATGACAGAACAGGTGAGGCATTAGGTAACGAGACCAAGGCCACCTATTATCATCAATTCAAGGAAAGTCAACCGTTCTTTATTGACTATACGTTTACCAACATCCCTATCAAGTCTTATGAGCTTGGGGAATGGGATAAAATGTTAAGTGACCACGTTCCACAATTTATCGAATTATAATATGAAGAAGATCCTTACATGCCTACTGGCTACGCTTGGCCTGACAACAGCTTGTGGCCAACAGAATTTTGAGAACACCGACGTACAAGGTTTTTCCGAACTCGTTGCAGATTCAAACGTCGTTGTACTGGATGTGCGCACGGTTGCTGAATTTACTGAAGGGCACATCGAGAGGGCAATACTCATTGACCAAGGTCAGAGCGACTTCATTGAGAAAGCAAAGTCCACACTCCCCATCGAAAAGAAAATAGCCGTCTATTGTAGAAGTGGCCGTCGTTCCGCTAATGCAGCAGGAAAACTGGCAGACATTGGTTATAAGTGTGTAAACCTCAAAGGCGGTATAATTGCTTGGAAGGATGCGGGCAAACCAATAGTGACAGAATGACAACGAAACAAATAACAGCGGTCAACGCTGACGAACAGATAAAGCAACTCTATCAGACTGCATTTCCAGAGGAAGAGCAAATCCCCTGGGATGACCTGTTACGGCTCATAGGTGAAATGGGGCTTGATTTCACTGCCTACTATGAGAGGGAGGACTTCATTGGGTTCACTATCGTCTATCCCAGACCCTCCTTCAGTTGGTTTTGGTACTTTGCAGTGAGGGAAGATCTAAGAGGTCAAGGCTATGGTCAACAAATTCTTCCGCTTGTAGTAGGAAAATATCGAGGACAGTCGTTGGTGATGGATATAGAGTCAACGAGACAGGAGTCTGCCGACAATAGGGAAATTAGGCGACGCAGACAGGATTTCTATCTCAGGAATGGCTTCTGTGAGACAAACCTATTCCGTGGTTGGTCGGGCATCGAGTACACTATCCTCCAGATGGGAACTGGCACATTTACGATGCAGTCCTGGGATGACATCGTGGCAGAGCTACGACAATATTGGACGTGGGAAACCAAGAACCAGCTTACCCATCGTGAGAGACCTGCCAAACAGTACGCCCAGGAGTATATGAAGAAAGCCAAGTTGCCATTGACTGAGAATGATTTGGCTAAAGCCTATGACGCTGGTGTGAAGTTTGGCAAGAGTTCATTCTGGCATAAGGTAGGCGAACAAGATCCAAAACCAAGCCACATGAACGAGCAGGTTGTGGTTATGGTGAAGTTTCCCGATGATACCTATGATATGGATGTGATGAAGTGTTCTGAATACCCTGAGTACATTGAGAACAAGCAACGCCCTGGCGAACCTCTGTTTTGGGCTTACTTGAAAAGTCTGTTGACAGGGCGATATACTTTCCCCAAACCAAAGATACAATGGGCAACCAAGGATCAGGCTCCCGAAATAGCAGACCTGATAATGATGGCCATGACTGACGAATGTTGCCTATATTTCTGTGGTGAGGGTCATGGACTGGAGGATTTCAGGAAGATGATGATTTCTCTGGTGGAAGCTGATGTGTCACAGTACAGCTATAAGAATACCTTTGTTGCTATGATCTCTGGCAAAGTCGTTGGTGTTGCTGTCAACTATGATGGTGGTCGTTTGAAGAGATTGCGTCGGGCATTCATAGCAGCCGCCAAAGAGTATCTGGGAAAAGATCACACAGGCATAGACGATGAAACACAGGCAGGAGAGCTATACCTTGACTCTTTAGCCGTTCTCCCTGAATATCGTCGCTTGGGAATCGCCAAGAAACTGGTGATGACTGCCAAGAAAAGGGCTGAACGGATGCACTTGCGTCTAGGACTGCTTGTCGATAAGGATAATCCAGAGGGCGAGGTTTTCTATAGCTCCGTAGGTTTCCAGTATGAGGGTGACAGCCAATGGGGAGGTCATTCAATGAAACATTTAGTATTATAGACTATGGTACAACAGATAGAAATAACATTAAAGCCCAAGTCGAGAGGCTTTCATTTGGTGACGAGTGAGATTCTTGGTCAGCTACCGAAGCTGCCTAAGACTGGTATTATCAATATCTTCACGAAGCATACGAGTTGTGGACTGAGCATCAACGAGAATTGTGATCCAGACGTGAGGGTTGACATGGAAACCATCTTCAACCGTCTGGTTCCAGAGAATCAGCCCTACTATGAGCATACCTTGGAAGGTTCTGATGATATGCCAGCTCATGCAAAGTCAACACTAAGCGGAGTCAGCATTACTATTCCTATCACCAACGGCAAGTTGAACCTGGGAACCTGGCAGGGGATTTACTTTTGTGAGTTCCGTAATTATGGTGGGGCAAGGAAACTGGTGGTAACAATAATGGGAGAATAATGACATCACTTACAGATAACTATTAAATCTAAGATAATATGGAAAGATTATTTTTATTTTTTATCGCTTTTATTTATTCTATTGGAATTGAAGCGCAAGGTGAACCTCAATATGTACACACGCTTCATAAATATTTGGGTATACCTCATAGAGACTATAGTGGTAATATCATTTACAGCAGTTTTTCTCAGATAGAAAAGTTGTTAAATGGCGATGTTGCTGGGTATTACGATATTCCAGGAATTTCTACTGATGTTCAAAAAAAAGTTTTTTCTCAATCAGAAGAATACAAGAATGTATACCTACCTAGATTCAATAAGGAGAAGGAATATTTATTTGAAGATGAATATGAAATGTACTTCTCACCAGATGAGAGTGATATTAGAGAATTAAAATATAATTTGGAAAGCCACCAATTTTCATTTGAACTTAGGAATGATAAAATACTGGCATATAAGCTAAGTAATGAAAGAGGCTATTTCCATGTTTTAGTTGGCATTTATGGATGGGGATATAGTTTCTGTCTCACATATCCAAAATCCCTAGTATCTGTGGTGAATCACAAATATAGCGATGGCTCTATTGGACAAGAGCAAGTGCTTTACTCATGTGTTGTACCCGAAACAGAGGCAGCAAGATATTATCCAGAAAGACGGAACTCTTTATTGTGGCGTTTTAAAATTGAAAAAACAAAGAATCGCCAATTATATGGAAAATCAACTGGATTGAGAATCATAGAAGGAGAATTAAATGGAACAGATTCGTGGGGCGCACCTCGTTACAAATATGTAACAAGCAAAGAACAACCTCAAACGATGGTTGTAAATTTGAACAAAACCTTTTCCCAAACAGGTAACACATACAAGAAAGTGGGGACTAAAACAAATAAATCATCAAATAATCAAAGTGTAAAAAAACATGTTTGTACCACTTGTAATGGCAAAGGTTGGGGAACAGGATTAAATGATAACAGGAGGAAGACGTGTCCGCATTGTTCAGGTAAAGGCTATTTGTATTATTGACAAGAAAAGGGGGTGGCTTTGAATCTGTCTAGCCCTGTCTTATGCCGCCCAAAAGATACTGCCACCCTCACAGGCAGCAGTATCAAAGCATCAGCTATATTCGGCGTGGCCATGAAACCTCGGAAACTTCAATGATACATCACGTACAGAAATAAGTCGCCAATGCCCACGCTTTCGGTGATATTATAATTTCGTCTTTATGTTTTCCAAAACCGCTTCGGCAATTCGTAGCTCTTCGTTGGCTCTGTTCTCACATTCCTTGATTAGCCGGATGGTCTCTTCCTGCTCCTTCAGCATTTGAGATTTGAACTCGGCAGCTCTTTGTCTTTCGGACTTCTGCCGAGTTGACCAGAACGGATCTTCCTTTGCCCACTCCATGAACTGAATGAAAG
>JAEEGG010010518.1_pt1 | contig 20410 bp, 6 predicted proteins | sample 9134161 | NCBI WGS metagenome assembly JAEEGG01 (sample SAMN16246543, study PRJNA631951) | gut metagenome | biome: gut microbiome; feature: rumen; material: CR-attached | host: Bos | place: Iran: Karaj | collected 2018-10 | reverse complement strand
GGTGCAGCAGCTCCTGTGCCGGATCCTGGAGGAGCTGGGCTGTCCCTACGACCTTATCCGGAAGGGGGGCGTCATCGCCCGCCTGGGGGGTGAGGAGGACCCCCTGTGCCTCACCGCCCATGTGGACGATATCGGCCTCATGGTGCGCCATGTGAACCCGGACGGAACCCTGAACGTCTGCCCCGTGGGGGGCCTGCATGAATTCTACTGCGTCATGGAGAACGTGCGGGTCCACACCCGGGAGGGGAAGGTCTTCACCGGCGCCGTCTGCCGCACCCCCAACTCCATCCACGTGACGGAGGAGGAGCTGCGTTCCGCCCTGCCGGACTTCCGGAAGAACGTGTGCGTGGTGCTGGATGAAAACGTCCATACCGCGGCGGAGACCAAGGCCCTGGGGATCGACACCGGGGACATCATCGCCCTGGAGCCCCGGATGACCGTGTCCGGGGGCTACATCAAGAGCCGCTTCATTGACGACAAGGCCTGCGCCGCCATGCTCCTGGCCCTGATGAAGGGCCTGCGGGGCAAGCCCCTGCGCCGGAAGGTGTACGTCTACTTCGCCATGTATGAGGAGATCGGCCACGGCACCGTGGTGCTGCCGGAAGACGTGGAGGACATGCTGGCCGTGGATATCGCCCCCACCGGCCCGGACCAGAATTCCGACGAGCGGAAGGTCTCCATCTTTGCCAAGGATTCCCGCTATCCCTACCACTGGGGCCTGACCAACGAGCTGCGGGAGGCTGCCGTCCGGGCGGGGATCGACTATGTGATGGATATTTTCACCCCCCATTACGGCACGGACTGCGACCCGGTGATCACTGCGGGCTACGACGTGCGCCATGGAGCCGTCGGCCCCGGGACCGCCAACAGCCACGGCTATGAGCGCACCCATATGGACGGGCTCCGGGCCACCCATGACCTTCTGGCCGCCTATCTCGGTCTGTAAGCTGGCATGGAAAGCGGCAGCATGACCCTGCGGGAGTTGAAGATCGGCAAAAGCGCCCTGGTCACCGCCGTCGGCGGGGAAGGGGCGCTGCGGCAGCATCTTCTGGATATGGGCGTACTCCCCGGGGCGGAGGTCACGGTGGTGAAATACGCCCCCATGGGGGATCCCATGGAGCTGATGATCCACGGCTACTCCCTGACCCTGCGCCTGGCGGACGCGGAGAAGATCCTGGTGGAGCCCGTGGAAGGGGAGCGGACCGAGCCGGAGCGGCGGCGCCCCGCAGACAAAAGCCTGCACCCCGGCCTGGGCGAGGGAGGCGAATTCCACCCCAAGGGCAGCGGCGACCCTCTGCCGGAGGGGACGCTGCTCACCTTCGCCCTGGTGGGCAATCAGAACTGCGGCAAGACCACCCTGTTCAATCAGCTCACCGGCTCCAATCAGCACGTGGGCAATTTCCCCGGCGTGACCGTGGACCGGAAGGACGGCCGGATCAAGGGCCATCCGGACACCCTGGTGACGGACCTGCCGGGCATCTATTCCATGTCCCCTTACAGCAGTGAGGAGATCGTATCCCGGAACTTCGTGCTGCGGGATAAGCCCAGGGCCATCATCAATATCCTGGACGCCACGAATATTGAGCGGAACCTGTACCTGACCATGCAGCTCCTGGAAATGGACGTGCCCATGGTGGTGGCCCTGAACATGATGGACGAGGTCACGGCAAACGGGGGCAGCATAGACCTGAACCGGATGGAGCAGCTCCTGGGGGTGCCGGTGGTGGCCATCTCCGCCGCGAAAAACGCCGGTGTGGATGAGCTGGTGGACCACGCCGTGCATATCGCCCATTATCAGGAAAAGCCGCTGCGGCAGGATTTCTGCGGGGAGGACGACAACGGCGGCGCGGTGCACCGCTGCCTCCACGCCATCAGCCACCTCATCGAGGATCACGCGCGCCGGGCGGAGCTGCCCATCCGCTTTGCCGCCTCCAAGGTCATCGAGGGGGACCCGCTCATTCTGGAGCAGCTGGAGCTGGACGGGAACGAGCGGGACATGGTGGAGCATATCATCCTGCAGATGGAGGCGGAGCGGGGCCTGGACCGGAGCGCCGCCATTGCGGACATGCGCTTCCGCTTCATCCGCGAGACCTGCCGGGAGACCGTCACAAAGCCCGGAGAATCCCGGGAAAAGCGCCGCAGCGAGAAGATGGACCGGATCCTCACGGGGAAGTATACCGCGATCCCCGTGTTCATCCTCATCATGGGCCTGGTGTTCTGGCTCACCTTCAACGTCGTCGGCGCCTGGCTCCAGAGCCTGATGGAGCTGGGCATCGGCGCCCTGACGGAGCTTATGGACCGGCTCCTCACCGCGGCTCACGTCAATCCCGTGGTCCACGGTCTGGTGATCGACGGCGTCTTCACCGGGGTGGGCAGCGTGCTCAGCTTCCTGCCCATCATCGTGACCCTGTTCTTCTTCCTGTCCCTGCTGGAGGACAGCGGGTATATCGCCCGGGTGGCCTTCTTCATGGATAAGCTCCTGCGGCGCATCGGCCTTTCGGGACGGAGCATCGTGCCCATGCTCATCGGCTTCGGCTGCACCGTTCCCGCGGTGATGGCCACCCGCACGCTGCCCAGCGAGCGGGACCGGCGGATGACCATCCTGCTCACCCCCTTCATGAGCTGCAGCGCCAAGGTGCCCATCTATGCCTTTTTCGTCAGCGCCTTTTTCCCCGGCCGGGGCGGGCTCATCATGGTGGGGCTGTACCTTCTGGCCATCCTTCTGGGGGTCCTGGCCGCCTTCCTGTACAAGGGGACCATGTTCCGGGGGGAGGCCGTGCCCTTTGTGATGGAGCTGCCCAATTACCGGCTCCCCGGGGCAAAGAACGTGCTGCGCCTCCTGTGGGAGAAGGCGAAGGATTTCCTGCAGCGGGCCTTCACCGTCATCCTCATCGCCACGGTGGTGATCTGGTTCCTCCAGAGCTTCGATCTGCACTTCGATCTGGTGCAGGATTCCCGGAACAGCATCCTGGCCATGATCGCGGGGGTGCTGACGCCCCTCATGCGGCCCCTGGGCCTGGGGGACTGGCGCATCTGCGTCTCCCTCATCTGCGGCTTCACCGCCAAGGAGAGCGTGGTATCCACCATGGAGATCCTGTTCGGCGGGAACGCGGCGGGGGCGATGACAAGCCTCGCCGCCGCGGCCATGCTGGTCTTTTCCCTGCTGTATACCCCCTGCGTTGCGGCGGTGGCGGCCATCCGGCGGGAGCTGGGGCGGACCTGGGCCCTGGGGGTGGCGCTGTGGCAGTGCGTCGTGGCCTGGCTGGCAGCCCTGGTCGTCCGGGCCGTGCTGATCCTGCTGGGAGGTTGAGAGAATGAATATCTGGGATATCCTCATCATCGCTCTGGTGGCGGCGGCTCTGGTGCTGGCGGTGCTGAACCGGAAACGGAAAAAGGGCGGCTGCTGCGGCGACTGCGCCGACTGCGGCGGCTGCGCCCAGGCGGGCGGGCAGGAGCTGCCCCCGGAGCTGCGGGATCTGCAGGGCGCCTGGGAGCCGGGGCATTACGGCCCCCGGGTGGAGATCGCCGGCGACACATACACCCAGCTCTGGCAGGCCGCGCCGGTGCTGGAGACCCGCTTCCGCACCCGGCGGGAGGGGGAAAAGCTGCTCCTGCTGCTGGAACGGGACGGCCTGCGCTATGCCGGCTCGGAGAAAGACTATGCCCGGGTGAAGGCTGTCTGGCTGGAAAACGGGGCCCTCACGGTGCTGGAGGACTTTCCCATCACCGGCGAGAGCAGCGAGGTCCTGCAGCCCACCCGGAACAGCCGCTACGGGAACGCGGACCCGGCGGACGAGCTGCTGCCCCTGCTGGAGGGGGAGTGGCGCTGCGACGAGGCGGACATGGGATTCCGCATCCGGAACGGCAGGCTGTATTTCCATCCGGAAGGCCTGGGGGAGCAGGGCACACCCGTCATTCTCCTCCGGACCAGGGGGGACCCCATGAGCACGGCGGAGCTCCGGGACCGGGACCCGGCGGTGCGCGGCCTGGGGATGTTCGGCCGCATGACCCTGGAGGGGAATGTGATCCTTGCGCAGGTATTCATCTGCGACGGCCCGACCCGGGAACTCCGGTTCCGGAAAGCCGATTGAACAGAGAAAAAAGACCCCGGCGGGCCCTGCCCATCGCAGAGCCCGCCGGGGATCTTCTGTCCTTGCCGTCTTTTACGGCAGCAGGGTCGCCGCAGGGAGCAGGGGCAGCCACTGGCCGCTGCGCAGCACCATGACCTTCACGGTCACGTCCGCCAGGTCGGCGGCGGTGACGAAGCGCTTGCAGATGCTCACGCTGTCCTGCCTGTCCGCGTTGACGCCGTTTTCCCGGCACATGCCGGCGTATCTGCCTCCGCTGTAGCAGACGAGCACCACGTCGCAGTACCCGGTCACGCCGCGGAGGTCCGCCCAGACGGCGGCGGTGACGCTGTGGGCGTCCGCGCTGGCCCGGCCCAGGATGGTCTCGCCCGGGGCGGCGCTGAAGTAGATGAACGCCCGGGTGGGGGAATCCGTCAGCCCTTCCTTTACGGCATAGGCGATGATATAGGTATCCTCCGCAAGGGTGATGGGTCCGGTATAGCGGGTCCTGGCGGGATTGGATACCACGCAGGGACAGCTCCCGTCCGTGGTGTACCAGATCTCCGCGTCCTCCAGGACGCAGCTGAGGGTCACGGCGCTGCCGCCGGCCAGGGTGCTGCCGCTGGCAGCGTCCGCCGTGACGACGGGGCAGCGGGTGGGGTCCGCAAGGTCCGAGGCGTCCACCGGCACCGTGAAGGAGGCCGCCGTGCCCGCATAGGACCGGAGCCCCGTCACCGTCACCTCATAGGCGGCGGCAGGGTCGGGCTCCAGCACCGCGGTGAAGCACTGGGCCAGCCCGTCCTCCTCAAGGCCGGGGGTAAAGGCGCAGTCCACCGCCGCGCCGTTTTTGTACAGGGTCACGGTCTCCGGCACCTCGGCGGCCAGGACGGGCCGGGTAAAACGCAGGCTGACGCCGGACTGAGTGAGCCATGCGGAGGCGGTGAAGGGATCAGCGCAGGTCATGGGCTGGTTCACATCCAGCCACACGGGAGGTACGTCCATCTCCCCGGAGATCAGGGTCTCGCCTTCGTTGTAGCCCTCCTTGTGATACTTCACCCGCCATTTGCCCTCCGGCACGTCCCAGTGGTAATAGCCGCTGGCGCCGGTGATCCAGGTGGGGCTCTGGTCGTTGAACTCCCCGGCTTCGGTCCAGAGCTTCCAGCTTCCGGCGTCCTCGTCCCAGTATTCGATGCTGCAGGTCACTCCCTCCAGGGGGTTGGCCAGCATGCCCTCGTACACCACGCCGGAGGGGTCCAGGATCTTCTTGGGCTGTACCTCCGCATGGGCCTCGGGGAAGTCATCCCAGCTGGTGATGTAGTCGCCGATGCGCAGGGGCACGTCCTTCTTCTCGCACTTGGAATTATCGCAGCGCGCCACGGCCTGCCGGTACTTCACCTCATATTCCATGGCGATCTGCTCGCAGCTTTTCAGCGTGTTGAAGTTCTCAAAGTCCTTTTCCCCGTTGAGGGTGGAGTCGATGATATACCCGGCTGCCGTGCTCAGCAGGGGAACGCCCGTGGCGGCGAGAGCATTGCCGGCGACCACGACCTCCCGGACCCAGATGTTGTCGGCGTCCAGATCCAGGGCGATCTCATCCAGCTTGGCCTGGGCCTCCCGGTCCAGGGCGTCCAGCGCCTCGGAGGCGTCCCTGGCCTCCTGGGAATTGCAGTTGCACAGTCTGCTGAGCTGCGCCCGGAGCCTGCTCAGCTGGTCCTTGTATTTCTGGATCGTGGCCTTGGCTTCGCCGCTGTATTCCTTGCCCGCCTCATCATAGGCGGTCTTGATCGTCCCCGCAGCGGCCAGCAGCTTGCCCGATCCATCGGAGATGGTGTCCAGGTCCTTGGCCACGGCCTCGTTCGCGGCTCTGAAGGCTCCGCCCTCGCCCACCAGGGTATCCACCCCGGCTCCGGCAATATCGGAAAGGGTGTTCAGGGCCAGGTCCACGTAATAGCCCGCGCCGGATTCCTGCAGCCGGGCGGAGAGAAGCTCAGCCGCGGGTCCCTCCATCAGATGCACGTCCACCACAGCGCGCAGGGTGCTCTCCATGCGCAGGGTGACGCCCTCCGCCGTGGGGATCAGCCGGGCGGTGTTCTCCACCCGAAGCTGCTTCACGAAGCTGTCCGGGTCCTTCGCCGTCCAGGAATACGAAAGTCCTGCGCCTCCGGCGGAAAAGTGATCCTCGCCTCCGGAGACGGCGGCGGCCTCGTCCAGGGTCTCCAGCCGGATGGTCTGCTCCCAGTGCAGGGGCAGCGCGCCGTCCGTGACGGGCTCGAACACGTAATCCTCCGGGTCCGCGCCCGCCTTCAGGGCTTCCGGCGCCATATCGCCGCACTTGATGCCATTCAGGGTGATCCCCTCCAGGACGCCGTCATAGCTGCTGCTCCCCACCACAGGACCGTCCGCGGCGGTGAGGGCGGTCTCAATGTTGGCAAACGCCTCGCTGATGCGCCGGATCTCCGCATCCGTCCGGTTCAGCTCCCGGCGGCTGTAGGTGATAAAATCCTCCGCCTCCGGCGCAGCGGCCAGCCGCTCCTCACGGCCGGGGCTCACCTCATAGCAGAAGCCCACCAGAGCGCCCATGTAGAGATAGTAGTCGGGCAATTCCGCATAATAGGCGGAGGCGTAGGGCACGTCCTCCAGCAGGAGGCCGTATTCCTCCGCGTTCAGGGTAAAGGTCCTGTCCTCCACAGGGTAGAACTGGAAGTACGTGGGCTGGGCTCTGCGGTTTGCCCGGAGGGAGACCACCGGGGCGTAGACCCGCCGGGCGTCCGTGAGGCCCCATTCGTCCGGGGCGGAGTCGTCGAATTCCATCTCCAGCCGGACCGGGTTCATGCCGTAGTCCCCGCCGAAGGTGATGATGGCGGTGTTCAGGGCGGCAAAGTCCTTCTTTTCGCCGGGATACCCGGTGACCACGGAGCTCACGCCGTTGGAGATATAGGTGATCCGGATCATGGAGGGCAGCACGTCCTCCGCCGCCCCCGCATAGGCGCTGACGCCCTCCGCCAGGACCTCTCCCAGGGCGGAGAGGACCTGCACATCGAAGGTCTCCGCCTCGCCGGTGCCGCAGAGGGGATATTCCAGCATCCCCTTCCAGTAGCCGTACCGGGAAACGGTGACGGTCTGCTCGCGGAGGTCCTCCGGGTGCTCCCGGGAGACCGCCCGCAGGGTAAGCACCGCTCCGGCGCCGCCGCCCCGGCCGCTCAACGCTGCGCTGCCGGACTGGATGCTTTCGGGAATGACGGCCAGGAAGGGCTGTATCCAGCACTGGCCCTGGCTGTGGCCGTAGGTCCGGTCGCCCTCCCAGACCTCCAGCACGGCGTGGGAGTTGACCCCCTCCGTCACCAGACCCGTCACCGTGACGCTGCCCCGGATGACCTGACCGTCCTCCGGGAAGAGGTATACGCCGTCGCCCAGCTGCTGGGGGCTGATCCGGCTGCCGTCGGCCCTGGTGAATACGCAGGTATAGCCCTCGGGCTGGAACCGGTCGCCGGAGGCCGCGATATGCAGGGTGCGCTCCGTCGCCGTGCCGCCGGGCGCGCAGTTGAGATGGACGGTGAAGCGGACCCGCTCGCCGGTCAGGGCGGTATCCCGGTCCGCCAGGACGGACAGGCCCTGGATGCCGGGGATCCCCGCCTCGGGCAGGGCGGCGGGCAGATCCAGACGGATGACGGGGTCGTCCTCCGTCACCGCGACCCCGCTCCGGGTGACGCCGCTGACGGTCATGGGGACCGTCACGGCGGCTCCGGCGCTGAACTGCCGCTGGAGCTGATCCGCCTCCAGGCTGTCCCCCAGGTACAGCAGCAGATCGTAGCTCCCCGCAGGCAGATCGGGGAGCCCGAATTCCCGGGTGCTGCCCGCCGAGGTGAGCTCCATATACAGGGGATAGCGGTATACCGTCCCCGCCGACGCATCCCGCAGCAGCAGGGTGAGATCCGTGGCGGGGGCGGTCCTGCCGGCGCGCAGGCTGAGCTTCGGCTCCTCCGCCAGCTGCAGGCCGCGGATGACGCAGCCGCCGTCGGTCACGTCGCTGGCGCTGGAGATCACCCACTGCAGGATGGCGGGGAAATGCCCGGTGCCGGCGGAGCCGCCGCTCATATAGTCCTCGTCAAATTCGCCGGTGCCGTGATCCGTCACCGAACTCACCAGATCCGAGGAGACGATGCCGCCGCTGTCCCCGGAGGCGGGGACCGTGTAAAAGACCTGGCCGCTCTTCAGGCGCACGGACTCGTCCTGGATGAACCAGCCGTAGGTGCCGACGGTGCTGACGGTGCAGACCCGGGCTTTCCCGGTGAACACCAGCTTCAGACCGGCGTCCGTATCCAGCGTGTTCGGGTCCAGACCCACGGCGATAAAGCTCACGTATATGCCCTCGTCCCGGTTCCGGATGGAGCCGTCCCGGTAGGAGGTGACCCCCTGGAGCTGCGTCCACTCCCGGGTCGCCTTGTTCCAGTAATCCACGTCGAATTCCGGCACGATGGGGACGGCCCCGGCGGCGCTGCCGGGCACGCCCAGGTCGTCCGAGAGGAAGCAGGCGCTGAAGCCCACCGCCGCCAGCTCGTGGAGGGTGAGCAGCGGATGGACGGCAAGCTCATTTGAGCCGTCCCGGATGGCGGTGATGGTCAGCTCATCGGCGCGGAAGGCGGTGCTGAGCTGCGGGTCCACCTCCACCCTGTACTGCTTCCCGGCCTCCAGAGCCGAGGTATCCAGCACGCCCAGGGCGGAATACCAGTTGCAGAGGAAGCTCTGCCCCTCCGCATCCGTGAGCTGCAGCTTGATGTCGGCGGCGGGGATGCCCGTGCCGTCCCTGCCGCAGCGCAGGTCCAGGTACATGTACTTCTCCAGGTCCCGGATGCTGAGCCCCACGCTGATGGGGAAGTCGCCGCCCCGCACGAAGTCCGTCCCTGCCTCCGCCAGCACCTCGCCGCCGGAGAGGGGCGTCAGCTCGTACAGGTCGTCGTCCGGCAGGAGCTTGACCGTCACCGTGGTCACGGCGGGATCCTCCCGCCAGATATAGAAGTCTGTCCGGCCCTCGCCGGGAACGTCGGTCACCATGGCGTATTCGTCCCCGGGGAAGGTGGAATAGCAGAATACGCCGCACCAGGACTTGTCCTGCGTGACCCGGAGGCGCATCACGTCCGGCATGGCGCCGACGCCCAGGGTCAGCGCGTCCGCCGCAGTCCCCAGACTGCTGAGGGAGCCGGTGAGGGTGAAGGGCATGGAGCCCATTTCCAGGGTGAGGGAGGCACCCCGGTACAGATCCCGGAGCACGTAGCCCTTAAAGCCGCCGGAAGCGCTCTCCAGGGGGTACTCTCCCGCCAGCATGCTCCGGACGTACGCTCCGGAGAAGTCGTCCGCCAGGGCATAGACCCCCGGATCCGGGAGGGTGACCGTCAGCATGGCGGCCACGGGGATGCGCTCCAGGTCCAGGGTATCCAGCAGACCGGAGCCCGCCCGGAAGGCGATCTGCTCCAGCCGGGCGGCGTCCCGCCCGAGACTCAGGCTGCCGGTATAGCTGCCGCCGCTGAGGGCCAGCTCCCCGGCGGCATCCCTGGACGCGCCGGTGAGATCCCGGTAGGTGAGCACGGCGGTGAGCTTTGCCGGAAGATCCGCCGGGTCCGTCCCCGCCTTGGGCGCAAAGCCCAGGCGCAGGCTGCCCGCCCCGGACTCCGTCAGGTACAGGACCCCGTCCCGCAGAGACCCGGTCTCCACGCTCCAGGACCCGTCCCCCTCCAGGGGCAGGGCGGGGTCCGCCATGCGCAGGGGCGCGCAGCGGGCGGATTCGTTGCCGCTTTCATCCAGGGCGCTGAGAGAGAAGAACCAGGGGCCGTCCCCCCAGGCGCTCCGGTCGATGCTCACGGTGCTTGCGGTATCCCCCTTGCCGGGGCTGGCCAGCAGAACGGCGCTGCTGCCCGTGCTGTCCGTGCGGTACAGCCGGTACCCCGCCAGGTCGGGATCCGTATTCCCGGTCCAGGTGAAGCGCAGGGCTTCCCCTTCGGCGCTGCCCAGCAGTCCGGCAGGGACGGCGGGGGGCGTCACGTCGGCTCCGGCCCCCACGGCCAGCAGAGCGGAGGCGCTGAAATCCAGAGTGGGGAAGCCGTCTCCGGACATGGCCGCCCTGGCGGTCACCCGCCGGGAGACGGAGGGGGCGGTCAGGGCGAAGCGGGTGAGGGGAGAGCCCCCCGCCGGGGTGATGCTGCCCCCGTCCTCATAGGCGGCCGTGGTGACAAGCATGGCTGCGTGGTAGGCGTAATCGCCGCCGGTGCCGATCTCCATGTGGACGGCGGAAGCGCTCATGAGCCGGTAGTCCCCGGCCCGGATGCTCAGCTCGCCGATCAGCGCTTCGCCGGGGCTGAAGGGGGCTGCGCTGCCGTCGGCCTCAGCGGCAAAGACAAGGCTGACGCTGTATTCCGTCACGGAGGGGGAGAGGGCGGGCAGGGTCAGGGTCCGGCTGCCGTTCACGGCCACGGGACCCGGGAGCAGCCATTCCGCGCTGAGCATGTCCATGGCGGCGTCGCTCCGGGCGCCGCTCAGGGAGAAGGCCATGTCCCCGCAGCTGCCGGTTTTCAGCATCAGATCGTGCAGCTCCGGATCCTCCTCATAGCCGTACATATCCGTGGAGGAGGCAAACAGGTCGGCGGAAAGCTGGGCCTGGGGGATGCCGGGAACGGAAACATCCACGCTCAGACCGCTGAGGGCATAGCCCGTGCCCAGGCTGCCCCCGGCTGCCTTCACCCGGCTCAGGCTGCGGCCCGCGGCGAGATCCGCGCTGCCGCCGGGGGCGGCGAGGGTGACGGTCTCCCAGTCCAGCAGGGCGTCGCCGCTCTCCGTGAGCCCCGCGTCCGCGCTGACGCAGACGCAGTACGTCCCGGGGGCGAGCCGGAATTCCCCGGAGGGGACCAGGCCCGTGAGCCGTCCGCCCGACTCTCCTCCCGGATCCCCGAAGGGGTCCTCGTCGGGGTATTCGTCGTCATAGCCGTAATCGTAGCCGTAGCCGTAGCCCGGGGTCGTGTCGATGGCCGCGGGCACGGCGGCGGAGCCCGTCACCAGATAGACGTAGGCGTCCGCGTTCGCGTCGGAATAGACGCCGGTGTATGGGTCAAAGCGCCCTGCCAGCGCCGGCGTCCGGACCGACAGGGGCACGCAGGCGGCAAAGGCGTCGGAAGCAAGGGTGAGGCCCCCGCTCCGGGCAGCCGCGTCCAGGGGCAGGACCAGCACGGCGGTATAGCTTTCCCCTCCCTCGGGCGGGGTATACCCGGGATACATCTCCGGGTAGGCGACGGCGTTTTCCAGAATGGTCCGCTTGTACTGCGCCATCTCCATATACTCTTCCGCGCCGCAGTATTCCCCGTAGACGGAGGCGATGAACTCATTCACGCCCCCCACCAGCGCGGCCTCCGGGGAGGGGTAGTACTCCGGGTGGTCCTCATACATGTACTGGGCTTCCTCCGCCAGCTCCTCGGGGCTGGGAAGGTCGCCGCCGTATTCCTCGTCGTACCAGTACAGGAAGTCCGGGTCCGCAACGGCTTCGGCATACCAGCGCAGGGCTTCCTCCGCCGTCTCCTCCGGCCAGCCCGCCGGGGTGTCCAGCTCCGGCACGGCGCCGTACTGGGAGATGTACCACCTGCGGAATTCCGCGTCGATCTCCGCCTCGGTGAGCCCCGCCAGGGGGGAACCGTTCACCGTGCGCTGCACGACTGCATAGTAAGGACCGGCGCCGCCGAAGAGCTCCGCGCCGGTTTTGTTCGCCCGGAGGCAGCCGGCTTCTTCGGTCCAGCTCACCGCCGGATCCAGACCCTCTCCGGCGTCGTAGATCTCCGCGGCCAGCTCTCCGGCGCCGTAAGCCGAGGCGTCGAACCGGATGCTCCAGTTCCCGCCGGAGGAGCCGCCTGCGGCCAGTCCCCCCGGGGCGAGGCCCAGGATCAGGACCAGGCTGAGCAGCAGGGATAACCGTCTCTTCCACGTACGCATCAGATACCCTCCTTACTGCCGGATGCACCGGCGTGTATGCCAATTTGGGGATGTTTTTGTATTTTACCTTATTGTACCATGAGGCCTTCGGGATGACAACAGCCTGCCCGAAGGAAAAATCCTGAGGTCAGGAGCAAAAGATGGAATATTACTAACAAATCCAGGCAATTTTCCACTTTACGAATGGCATTCTGCTGTGGTATAATGCGATGCTCAGTATAAGGGATAATATCCCCCAGTGCGGAATCGGGAGGCGTTACAGTGCGCAGAGCGGTACATACATTTAATAATAAGCTGAAATCACCCAGAGGGGCAAGCATCACCTTTGCCCTGCTGCTGTTTCTGGTGTGCGCCGTGGTGGGCTCCATCGTCCTGGCGGCGGGCTCTGCCGCCTCCGGCCGCCTGAGCAAGCTGGCAGAATCGGACGGACGGTATTACGCCGTGACCTCGGCGGCGGAGCTGCTGCGGGACAGCGTTGCGGACCACAGCTACGTCCTCACCATGGAGAAGCAGACGGTCCTGAAAACCCAGTCCGTCTTTACCCGCCCGGTTGGGGCGACCGACTGGATCGGGCCCTCGGCGGAGCCGGCCCCGGTGCCGGACGGCGACCCGACCTACAGTTACGTGCTGCAGAGCGGCGCCACGGCTTCCGAGCTCAACAGCCGGGACGGGATCAGCATGCTGGCAAACTCCTCCCTGGACCTGATCGTCGGCAGGACGGTCATGTTCGATGAGACCGATCCCAGCGTACCCTGGACCGCCGCTTCCTCGGCTCCTGCGGCCTGGACGGAGGCGGACGGGACCCGGGAGTTCACCCTGAAGCTGACGGAGGTCTCCGGCGTGGATACGGACGGCGCGAAGGTGCAGGTGGAGAGCGTGCTGCTGCCCAACGGCGACCTGACCCTGACGGTGGAGAACACGGAGGGCGCCCCCTATACGCTGCGGCTGTTTTTCCGGGCGGATAAGCGCACGACCAACGGCGGCAGCACGCTGCCGATCAGCACGACCCGGGAGACCCAGAGCGAAACGCAGTATACCGTGACGGAGCTGGAAAAGAAGATCGAGACCCGCACCGTCACCGTGACATGGAAGTATATCGGAATGGAAAAGGGAAGGGTGGAGGATTGAACGCCATGAAACGTCTGTGCAGTGCCGTCCGGCACAAGCTGGCCGGGAGCCGGGGCGAGAGCATCACCGAGGTGCTGGTCGCCGTGCTCATATCCTCCGTCGCGCTGGTGATGCTGGCCAGCATGATCGCGACCTCGGCCCGGCTGATCCAGCGGAGCAAGAATTACCTGGGCGGGGAAGACGGGTATTATGCCCGGAACAACGTCCTGTCCGCCCAGACCGGCACCGCCCTTACCGGGCGAGCCGTCATGACGGAAAACGTCGAGGGCGTCGAAAAGCCCCTGAAGCTCACGGAGGATTGGACCAGCGAGACCTCCGGCACGGTGTTTATGCCGATCGTCTGCTATGTGAACAATGTGAACGACTCCGCGGATACGGACGCGGTGCTGTCCTATAAAAAGGCGGTGACGCCATGAGAAGGCGAAGGATACTTCGGGACCGCCGGGGCTTCACGCTGGCGGAGGTATTGGTGGCCATCCTGATCCTGCTGATCGTCACCAGCATCGTGGCGGCAGGCATGCCCGTTGCGGCAAACGCGTATCACCGGGCGGTGGATACCTCAAATGCCCAGGTGCTGCTCAGCACCACGGTGAGCACGCTCCGCCGGGAGCTGGGCACGGCCTCGGATGTGGAGCTGAAGGACGCTGCGGACGGAAGCAGCTCCGGGACGATCATCAGCTACCGCAGCGCGAATACCGGCGCGACGAACGACATATGGTCTGAGGACGAGGGGATCATGATCCAGGAGTACATGGACGATGTGTTCAGCGATAACCGCCCCGACGCCCGGCTGCTGATCTCCCGGGCGACCTCCACGGAGAGGCTGACGGTCACCTTCGGCTCAGTGACGCTGGATAAGGGCGTCGTCACGATCAGCGATATCAAGGTCATGAAGAATGAAACCGAGTTGGCGGAAATGGACACCTACGTGATCCGGACCGCCGACGCCTGATGGCTGCGGTGCAGCGATAGAGAGGGTGCCGGAAGGCGCAGGGTGAAGAGAATGAAGAAGATGAATTGGAAAAGCGTATACGACAAACTGACCGCCGTGCCGAAAGGGAGCGGGCAGGATGGGCAGAAGTCCGGATCGGGGCTGGGCAAGATCCTGGCCGTTCTGGGCGTGCTGCTCCTCGTCTGCGGCGGCGCCGTCCTGGCCTGGAAGAAGCTGGGCGGCAAGCTGCAGGGCTTCCGGCAGCGCCGGGCGGAGCGCCGGAGAAAGAAGGGCTTCTCCCTGACGGAGGTGATCGCCGTTGTGGGCATCATCGCCGTCCTGGTCAGCGTGGCCGCCGTCTGGGTGCTGAACTACCGGCGGAGCCTGCATCAGATGGAAATGGACGCCATGGCGAAGGAGATCTTCATCGCGGCCCAGAACCACCTGACCGTGGCGGAGAGCCAGGGCTATCCCGGCGTGGACGCAGATGAGGAAGGCGCCTTCGGCATCGAGGAGAAGGAGACGAAGGACGGCGCGCTGGTGGGAACCGGCATTTACTGGTACGTGGTGAACGGCGCCGCGAACAGCACCAGCCCGGACGACGATACCACCGCCCTGGGGCTGATGCTCCCCTTCGCTGCGGTGGATGATACCGTGCGCCTCGGCGGCAGCTATGTTATCCGGTACCAGAAGGACTCCGGCCTTGTGCTGGACGTGTTCTATGCGGACCGGGTGAAGCGCTATCCCTATACCTTCACCGGCACTGCCACCGAGGAAGCCGACCTGGTGGCGAACTACCGGGATTCGGATACGGCCAGCAAGAAGAGCGAGCGGGCAAAGTACGGCGCCAATAATGCGGTCATCGGCTGGTACGGCGGCACGGAGATCACCAAGCTGGCCACCGTCGCCCTGGAAGCCCCCTCCATCCTGATCGAGAACGCGGAGCGTCTGCGTGTCTATATCACCGATCCCAATGCCGGCGTGACCGGCGCGGAGATCCGGCTGACGGTGGAGGGCCTGCTCAGCGAAGAAAAGCTGCTGATCAATTTCAGCGAGCTGAAAACGGACCCGGACGTCAGCAACCGGTACTATGTGGACCTGGACGACATCACCGTCTCCCGCGGCCGCTTCTGGCAGATCTGTGATAGCAAGGGCAAGGAACTGATCCCCGGCGAGAACATCAAGATCACCGCCATGGCGTACAGCAACTCCGCCCTGAGCAATATCGCCTATTCCGCCAGCGGCGAGACCAACAGCCTCTATGCCGACGGCACGGATACCGATAACGCCCTGGTGGCGAACATCCGGCATCTGGAAAACCTGGACGCCATGATCAGCCGGGCGGACTGGCACGATACGAACAAGCTGAATATCGAAAGCGCCGTCCAGACCGCCGACCTGAGCTGGACTGAATTCATGACCGCCATCGGCGGGACCGTGTCGGTGCATTATAACGGAGACAATACGACGACCACGGCTTCCGGCACCTATTACCCGGTAAGCCCCTCCGTATACGGCGGCAGCGATACTGCCCCCATCACCGGCTTCATCTATGACGGCGGCGGGTACAGCGTCAGCGACGTGACCGTGAACACCGCCGCGAATGCCGGCCTTTTCGGCAGCCTGCAGGGCGGCAAGGTCAAGGACCTGGAGCTTCTGGACTTTGACGTGGAAAGCACCGGCGCTTCCGCCGGCGCTCTGGCGGGCAGCACCAACGGGACGGCGATCGAGAACGTCCTGGTGCGCAACACCAAGACCGGCGGCGCGGACCGCACCCTGGAGATCACCGCAGGCACCGGCAGCGCCGGCGGCCTGGTGGGCGCCCTGCAGGGCGGCAGCGTCACCGGCAGCGCGGCTGCGGTTTACGTCAAGTCCGCCTCCGGCGCGGCGGGCGGCCTGCTCGGCACCGTCAGCGGCACCGGCGTGTCCGTGACGGACTCCTACTCCGGCGGCCATACCGATAATGGCGTGTACCGGAATGCGGAGACCGGCTCCGCCCGGCTGAACGTCATCGGCGGCACCTATGCCGGCGGCCTGATCGGCGACGCCTCCGGCGCCACCGTCGCGGTGAGCTGCTCCTATTCCACCTGCTCCGCCAAGGGAACCACTGCGGCGGGCGGTCTCATCGGCAATGCCGCGGCGGGCACCGTGACGGACTGCTACTCCACCGGTCTGGTGCGCAGCAGCGGGACCGCCGGAGCCTTCGTGGGCGCCGGCGGCGCCCTGAGCTACCAGGGCGACAACAAGTATTTCGATATCATCAACGAGATCGTCGATACCTCCAGCAAGACCATCACGTACCTGCCCGCGGTGGGCAGCGCCTCCGTCACCGTGTCGAATATCTCCAGCCTGGATACGAACCTCAACACCTATAACGCCTTCGTGCTCGCCCCCAAGACCGGCTTCGGCGCGACGGCCTCCCCCTATGACACCGGCCTGCAGGCCGAGTTCAAGACGAACTGGGATCTCCCCACCGTGTCCCAGCTGGGCGGCAGCTCTGCCTATACCTTCGTGGGCTCCCATTACGGCGACTGGCCCAGCCCGGAGACCAAGGTCCTGAACACCCTGAAGGCCTCCGTGGGCGGCGGCGGCTCCGGCGGCAGCAGCGCCCCGGCGGGCGGCTTCGGGCCGATCCTGAAGCTCCGCAGCGCTGCGGTCACCTATGATATGAACGCGAATATCCCGGATGGGGCGGAGCTGCAGGCGCTGCAGCTGAGCCCGGATTCTCCGGAGTATGCCGAAATGCTGAAGCGGGCGGTCAACGTGCTGGGCCTGAAGGCGGCCGACCTGGGCGGCAGCGGCCTGGTGGACCTGACCATCCTGAAGGACGGCACGGAGCTGCAGCCCGGCGATCCCGTGCTGGTGCAGCTGGAGCTGACCGAGCCCTGGACCGGCGGCAGCCTGCACATCGTGCACTTCGGCGAGAAGGTGGAGGAGGTCTATGCCGCGGTCAGCGGCAGCACCGTCACCTTCGCCGCGGACGGCTTCTCCGTGTACGGCATCCTGAAGCATGAGGGCGATACCAGCGTCATCACGCCCCGGGTGGAGTTCCACTTCATCAGCGAAAACTATACCGCAAACGGCGACGGCACCTATACGGCGCCGGGATACGCCTTTGTGAACAAGCACAACGAATACCAGATCACCCAGATCCTGAGGAACGGGGAGACTCTGGAGAGGATCGCGAACCCCCACAACAAGAAGGACGAAGACGGCAAGGAGCTCAGATACTTCTACGGCTGGTACACCGCCGCGCTGGTGAACGGCGGCGATACCACCGCCTGGAACAGCAATACCTCCTCCTGGACCGGGACCATCACCTATACCTGGCCCGCTCCCCAGCAGATCCTGTTTGAACGGACTCTGACCATCGCCCATGACGGGTCCCCCGCCGTGGGAGAGACGGTCAACTGGAGCATGGGCTCCGCCTCCGGCTCCGCCGTGCTGGATGAGGACGGCGTTGCCCACGTGTACCTCCTGCCCCTGTATGAGGAATACTACTTTGTGAACTTCCATATGGGCAACAAGGAGGCCGGCGACAGCCTGCGGAACAACCTGCTGGACCGCCGCCTGGTGGTGTTCGGCACCGATACCAACGTGTTCGCCCGCATCGGCGACATCGAGGGTCCCAGCCCCGACCCTGCCCACAAGATCTTCTACGGTTGGGAGACCGCGAAGGATGAAGACGGCGACGGCGTTCTGGAGACGGCTGTCTTCTACCAGACCCTGGATAACAACGGCGAGGAGATCGACAAGACCGTGGACCTGACCGGCAGCGAGACCACCTCCGTGGGCGACGGCTTTAACATTCAGGTGCAGAAGACTTCCTCCGCGCCCCAGTATCTGAACCTGTATCCCGTCTTTGCCGAGGCCCGCTGGCTCTATTATGACCTGGGCGCCAGCGGCAACGGCGCGGGCTACGTTCCCGCCGCTTACCGCCTGACGAACGACGGCGGCAAGGGCACCAGCTTTGATGCTCTCGCCACCACCAGCCGCCCCGGCTATACCTTCGGCGGCTGGTACCTGGACGCCGCCATGGATGAGCACAGCGTGATCCGGAACCGGAACACGGGCAGCGGGTATGACCTGGTTGTGGAGAATAAGGAGACCGTAGAGGGCGGGGATGAGATCACCACCACCACCACGATCCACTATACCGGTGCGGCCATCCAGCTCACGGACGCCTCCGGCGCGTTCCTCCCCGGCGTCAAGGGGAAGACCTTCTATGCCAGGAAGAGCGAATACGGCGTGGAGACCGAAACCGTTGTGAGCGCCGCGCAGATCAATAAGGAGCGCACGGTCCGCACCTACATGGCAAATACCGGCTCCCTGCCCGCAGGTACCCTGGCCGCCGGGGACGAATGGCTGAAGCTCTTCGAGATCACCGCCGACGGCAAGCTGTATGTGTACCGGGATCTGGATTCCCTGACGGTAGGCGCGTACTGGGAAGCCAACACCGTGAGCTATACCGTCGTCTACTGGCTGCAGAACGCCAATGACGACGACTATACCCTCATGTACTATAAGCCCTACAGCGGCAACGCCGGCGCGATGACGGCTGCGCAGGCAGCACAGACGACGGACACCTTTGTGCGGAACGGAACGACCTATTATCCCTATACCGAGTATAAGCTGAAGTATGCCCACCTTGCCGAAGACCAGGATAAGGAAAAGCCCGGTGCGCAGAGCGGCATCCAGCAGCAGGAGATCGAGGGCAACGGCTCCACCATCGTCAACGTGTATTATGACCGGAACGTGTACAAACTGCGCTTCGATATCGGCATGGCAGCAAAGACCGGCAATACCGGTTCTGGTATAACCACCTATAAAACATTGTCCCCCGAGGAAGCCGCTGCGTATACCGGAACAGTCTACGGCATCATTGACGGCAATACGGTCCCGCTGCAAAAGACCGCAGACGGCAAATTCGTGTATGCCGATGCGGAGGGCAAACCCTACGGCGTCGTGGGCGGCGTGTACGTCCCGCTGGAAAAGCAGGTCCTTGATCCGGTCCAGAAGTATATTCCGGCATGTAAATATGAACGGACGATGGATAACGGGGATGGACTTTTTGCCCTGGATGCCGCAACCGGCGACTTTGAACAGCTGGATTATGAGGGCGGCACAAGTACGACTGCTACTTGGTCATATTCAAAGACAACCTACAGTTTGACTTCATCCAATGGAAATAATGATTATTTGTATTATCTTGATGGTGATACCTATATTCAACTTGACCGGCATAATGGTTATGGTGGTTATGGTAGCTACTGGTCAAAATGCGAGTATACGTCTACTACTCAGACAAATAACAATACCACCTATTTTGGCTTGGTGAAACACAGCGACGGTCATAATATTTATGTTCAGTTGACCAGAAGGGATAACGGAAACTATTTTACTTTGCCCGGTGGTGAGGTTTATACAGGAACAAGGTATACGCGTTCTGATTCCAATACGCGAGTGAATAATCCCACCAGGTATTCCTTGACATCCGGAACACAAACTGGAATAGATTATCCCAATAGCGAACCTCGCTATACGCGTAATAACAGCACCTTTACTCCCACAAATGCGACAACCGGAACACTCTACGGACTTGTTGGGACAAATCTCTATGCACAGATTACTCCCCAAACAACAACAACCACGACTCACACTTACACGCTGAACGGCCTGCCCTATGATAACACCCTGCCCCGCTATGCTTCGGTGGAGAACAACATCCCCACCAAGTATACGGCTGACCAGCTGACTGAGCATAACGGCGCACTGTACTATCACGACATGACCGGCATGTACGGTCCCGCCAACGGCGAGACCGGCACCTGGATCCCTGTCGTTGACGCCGGTGTGGAAGGGACGACAGTCTACTACAACGGCAGTACGGAGTACACAGATCCTCCGGTCATGATGTCCGAGTATACCGGTACGCTGTATGCCACGGAGACCCAGTCCGGAAAATGGAATTATTACATCAGTACGATCACCAACTCTGCCCAGGGCGGCGGATATGACGGCTACCTGACGACCGGCACTACGGGCGATGGCCTTGGCACTACCAACCCCTTCAAGCCCTGGGAATACACGGGAACAAAGAGCGCAACGGTGGGGGGAAAGACCGGTCTGGTATTCTATTATGACATCACCGCGAGATTTGGCGAAAACATCCTGGAAAGGTATCCCGGTTCTCAGACCTCCAAACCAGGCTATTCCTTCGTCGGATGGATCCCCCAGCAGGACAGCTATTACTGGTACCTCGTCAGCTCCAGCGTGAAGGGTATTTTCGAAACCATGTCGGAGAAGCTGATCCTCA
>JAEEGG010010517.1_pt1 | contig 20410 bp, 14 predicted proteins | sample 9134161 | NCBI WGS metagenome assembly JAEEGG01 (sample SAMN16246543, study PRJNA631951) | gut metagenome | biome: gut microbiome; feature: rumen; material: CR-attached | host: Bos | place: Iran: Karaj | collected 2018-10 | reverse complement strand
GGACACGATCATGTTGCGCCGCACCGGAAGGCAATGCATGAAGTAAGCGTTGTTGGTCACCGCCATGTGCGCCTCGTCCACGACCCAGCCCATGTCCTTGCTCAGGATCTTGCCGTAGTCCTCAGGGCAAGTCACGCCCGGGCAGCTCCAGTTCTTCGCATAGACGAAATCGGCGCCCTCCAGGGCCTTCATCTGGTCGTATTCGACCTTCGCGGGACCGACGAACTTCGGGTCCAGCTCGTAGCCCTTCGGGTGCGTGATGACGAAATCCACGTCCGCGGCATTCATCCATTCCGCGAAGGAATTGGGCACAGCCTGCGGCAGGGAGCGCGGATGCGGCGCCCAGGTCATCACCACCTTCGGGCGCTTTACCGTCTTGTATTCTTCGATCGTAATCAGGTCCGCAAAGGCCTGGCAGGGGTGCACGGTGGCCGACTCCAGGCTGATCACCGGCTTGCCGGAATAATCGATGAACTGGCGCAGGATGGTCTCCGCATAGTCGAATTCCCGGTCCTGCAGGCCGGCGAAGGAGCGCACGCCGATCAGGTCGCAATAACTCCCGATGACGGGAATCGCCTCCCGCAGGTGCTCCGACTTGTCGCCGTCCATCACGACGCCGAGTTCGGTCTCCAGCTTCCAGCTGTCCGCGCCGACGTTCAGCACGATGGGATGCATGCCGAGGTTGAGTGCCGCCTTCTGGCTGCTCAGGCGCGTGCGCAGACTGCTGTTGAAGAACACCAGCATGATGGTCTTGTCCTCTCCCAGCGCCTTCCAGGCCAGGGGCGTCGCCTTGACCTGCTTCGCTTCTTCCAGGGCCGCGGCGAGGTCGCCGATATCTTGAACGTGAAAAAATGTCCTCATAAAATCTCTTTCAAAGTATCCACAAAATACGCAGCCTCCTCCATCGACAGGCACAGCGGGGCAAGCAGCCGGATCATGTTGGTCCCGGCGACTCCCGTGAAGATGTGCTTGTCATACAGGAGCGTCTGGCGCAACGGAGCGACCGGCTCGTTGAACTCGATGCCGATCATCAGGCCCCGGCCGCGCACCTCCTTGATGCGGGGCGAGGCGGGGATGTTCGCCTTCAGGTACTCGCCGACCTGCCACGCATTCATGACCAGATTCTCGCTTTCGATGATGTCCAGCACCGCAAGGGCGCCGGCGCAGGCGAGGTAGTTACCCCCGAAGGTCGTGCCCAGCATCCCCTTCACCGCCTGGAACTTGGGCGCAATCAGGATGCCCCCGCAGGGGAATCCGTTGGCGATCCCCTTGCCCATCGTGATGATGTCGGGCTTGATGTCCGCCCACTGGTGCGCGAAGAAATGCCCGCTGCGGCCATAGCCGCTCTGGACCTCGTCCAGGACCAGGCACGCGCCGTATTTCGCGCAGAGCGACTCCAGCGCCTGCAGGAACTCGTTGGAAGGGACGTGGATGCCCCCGCAGCCCTGGATGCCCTCGATGATGACGGCCGACACGTCGCCCTTGCGCAACTGGGCCTCGACGCCCGCGGCGTCCTCCAGTTCGCAGAAAGTAACCTTGTGGACGGCGTTGAAGGGCGAGACGATCTTGGGATTGTCGGTCACCGCCACGGCGCCCGAGGTACGCCCGTGGAAACTGCGCTTGAACGCGATCACACGGTCCTTGCCGGTGTGGAAGGACGCCAGCTTGAGGGCGTTCTCATTGGATTCGGCGCCGCTGTTGTCCAGGAACAGCGAATAATCCTCGTAGCCGGAGGCCTTCCCCAGCCGGTGCGCGAGCTCCGCTTGAAGCGGATTCACGACGCTGTTGGAATAGAAGCCGATCTTGTCCAGCTGGGCCTTGAGGGCCGCCACGTAATGCGGGTGGCAATGCCCCACGGAAATCACCGCGTGGCCGCCATACAGGTCCAGGTATTCCGTGCCCTCTTCGTCCCAGACCTTGCAGCCCCGGGCCCGTACGGGCACGACATCGAAAAGTGAATATACGTCAAACAGTTCCATATCCTAAAAAGCCGAAGCCTTCAGTTGCAGTCCGGTCTTCTCGGGAAGCCCGAACATGAGGTTCATATTCTGCACCGCCTGTCCGGAGGCGCCCTTCAACAGATTGTCGATCACGGACGTGACCAGCAGCGTACCGTCCTGCGCCTCCAGCGAAAGCAGGCACTTGTTGGTATTGACGACCTGCTTGAGGTCGACCGCGCCCGGGAAGACGAAGGTGAACGCCGCGTCCTTGTAATAATCCTGATACAGCGCCGTCGCCTCTTCGGCGGACAGCGGGCAGGACACGGTCACCGCTGCCAGGATCCCGCGGGCGAAATCGCCCCGGACGGGGACGAAGCGGACCGAGTCCCCGAAACCCGGCTGAAGGAGGTTCAAGCTGCGGTGGATCTCCAGCAGGTGCTGGTGCGTAAATGCCTTATAGACAGAGAGATTGTTGTTGCGCCAGCTGAAATGCGTCGTCGCGCCCGGCTTTACGCCGGCCCCGGTGGAACCGGTGATCGCCGTCACGCCGACCTCGGCCGGCAGCAGGCCCGCAGCGGCCAGCGGCAGCAGCGCCAACTGGATCGCCGTGGCGAAACAGCCCGGATTGGCCACCAGGTCCGCGCCGGCGATCTTGTCCCGCTGGAGTTCCGGCAGGCCATAGACATAGCCGTCGTGCTCGTCCCGGTAGTCCTGGGCCAGGTCGACCACCTTCAGCCCTTTCGGCCGCGGGTGCTCAGCCCAGAAGGCGCTGCTCTTCCCGTGCCCGGAACAGAGGAAAACCACGTCGGCCGAGGACAGGTCCGCGTCCGCGCAGAAATGCAGGTCCGTCTCCCCATACAGGCCGGAATGCACCGCCCAGAGCGGGTTGCCGGCGTTGCTGGAAGACTGCACGAAGGCGATCTCCGCCTGGGGATGGTTCAGCAGGATACGCAGCAGTTCGCCTGCCGTGTACCCCGCTCCCCCGATGATGCCGACCCGGATCATAGCTCCTTCTCCAATTGGTCGCCCTCATCCTTGTGGTTGAGGTAATAGGCCCGCAGCGGCGTGGACGTGACCTTGATGAAGCCCTTGGCTTCTTCGGAGGTCCAGCCCGTCGCGCCTTCGCCGTATTCGCCCAGCTTGTTCTTCACCAGGTCGTCCGGGGAATCCACGCCGACCGTATCAAAGCCGTAGGGCCGCAGCTGCATCGTGACGGTGCCGTTGACGTGGCGCTGGCTGCTCTCGAGCATGGCCTCGATGTCCCGCATCACGGGCTCGAGGTACTGGCTCTCGTGGAGGAACATGCCGTACCAGTTCGCGACCTGGTCCTTCCAGTACTGCTGCCACTTGCTGAGGGTGAATTTCTCCAGGAACTTGTGCGCGGCGATGATGAGCATCGGGGCGGCGGCTTCGAAGCCCACGCGGCCCTTGATGCCGATGATCGTGTCGCCCACGTGCATGTCACGGCCGACGCCGTACGGGGCGGCGATGGATTCGACCTTCTGGATGGCGGCGATGGGATCGTCGTACGGCGTGCCGTTGACGGCGACCAGCTGGCCTTTGCTGAAGGTCAGGGCGATGGTCTCGGTCCCGGTCTTCTCCACCTGCTTGAGGTAGGCGGACTCGGGCAGGCCCTGCTTCGAGTCGAGGATCTCCCCGCCGCAGATCGAGGTGCCCCAGAGGCCGACGTTGTAGGAATACTTGAGCTTCTTGAAGTCCGCCGGGAAACCGTTGGCGTTGAGGTAATCGATCTCCTGCTGGCGCGAGAGGTTGAGGTCGCGGGTCAGGGTGATGATTTCCATCCCGGGGGCCATCACGAGGAAGGTCATGTCGAAACGCACCTGGTCGTTGCCGGCGCCGGTGGAGCCGTGCGCGATCGCGTCCGCGCCGATCTCCTTGGCGTAGCGCGCGATGGCCATGCCCTGGAAGATACGCTCCGAGGAGACGGAGATGGGATAGGTCCCGTTGCGCAGGACATTGCCGTAGACCATGTAGCGCAGGCTCTTGTCGTAGTATTCCTTCGTGACGTCGAGGGTGACGTATTTCTTGGCGCCCAGCTTGTAGGCGTTCTCCTCGTTGGTCTTGAGCTGCTCGGGCGAGAAGCCGCCGGTGTTGGCGCAGGCCGCATAGACTTCGTATCCTTTCTCCTTGCTCAGGTACTTGATGGCGAAGGAGGTGTCGAGGCCGCCGCTGTAGGCGACGACGACTTTCTTGGCGGGGGGTGTGTAGAGCATGCCGGTGCAGAGACAGCGGGTGAAATTGTTGCGGGTCAGGACATCGTAGTTGACGCAGCTTTCGCAGCCCTTCCAGAACACGGGATCGTTGGTCAGCGCGTCGAAGGTCACGGGGACGTAGCCGAGCTCGGTGTTGATCCGCAGCACGGCGGCGCCCGTGGTCAGGCCGAACAGTTTTGCGTTCGGAAAACGTTTCCTGGACAGCTCAAAGGCCGTTTTCTTGATGCGTTTCGCCAGCCCCTTGCCCCGGTACTCCGGCTTGACGATCAGTCCGGAATTGGCCACGAACTGTTCGTGGTCCCAGGACTCGATGTAGCAGAAGCCGGCGAAATCGTCTCCGTGGAGCGCGATGATGGCCTTGCCTTCGAGCATCTTCTTCTTGACATATTCGGGATTCCGTTTCGCGATGCCGGTGCCCCGAACCTTGGTGGCGTCCTCGATGGTCTTCAGGATCTCGGGGATGTAATGGACGTGGCTCTCATTGGCCACTTCAATGACAAACTCTTCTTCCATAGGTATAAGCGACTAACTGTTTTCAATCAATTTGGAGGCGAAACCGCCGATGTACAGGGAAATCTCGGAGACCAGCTGAGAGATGTCCGCGTTCTCGCGCAGGATGACCAGCACGGCATCGTCGCCGGCGATAGTCCCCATGATGCCCGTGTGGACATTGTCGTCGATGACCGAAGCCACAGCCGCGGCAAACCCGGGATAGGTCTTGATGACGCCCTGATTGCCGGAGAACTCGACACTCTTGATGGTCTCGACGGTGAAACGGTTACGGTGCGGATCGATGGGCAGGATCTTTCCCCTGCGCGAATCCACATAGCAGTACCCACCCCGCTCCGGGTCATGGGACTTGACGATACCCAACTCACGCAGGTCCCGCGAAAGGGTGGCCTGCGTGACGGAAAAGCCCTGTGCTTCAAGGAGTTTCTGGAGCTCGTCCTGGTTCTGGACGGTCTCCCGGGCGACGATGGATTTGATGGCTTCCAGCCGGCGGCTCTTCATATCTTCCGTATTTTTATACAAACGCTTTGGCAAAAATACGAAAAATATGCATACTTCCAAATAAATATCAAATAATTATCGAATATTCACCGCCGAAACCGCCCGAAACCTAGCGGGCGGTCACATATTTATGCAAGGTAGCGCGGACGGCGCCCGGACCGGCGAAGAGTTCCTTGACCATCGTTTCGATCCTTTCGCCGAGGCCGGCCTCATACAGGTCGAGGCCGAACACGTCCTTGCGGGAATACAGCGCCTTCAGGCAGCTGTAGTCCTGGTCCTTCTTTCCGACCTCGATGGGCGCGACCACGGCCTGCAGCTCAGCGAGAAGCGGGTCGGCGGAGGGCTCGAAGGGGACGCAGTTGTCATCCAGGCCCTTGAGGTAACGGGCATAGCCAGCCAGGGCCAGGGGAATCAGCACGAGATTGTCCTTGTCCAGTCCCCTGCCGAGATACTTCTTGATCGTCTCGCCGAAACGGATGGCCAGTTTCTGCGACGTGTCCGTCGCGATACGCTGGGGCGCGTCGGGCATGAAGGGGTTCGGGAGACGGCGATTGATGACGGTGCCGATGAACTCGTAGGGATTGAGGATGCCCGGATCGGTGACGACCGGCATGGCTTCGATGTATCCGATCTTCTGGATGAAGGCGCGCAGGTCCTCATCCGCCATTTCGGCCGAGATGAGATTGTAGCCGAGCATGCAGCCATAGATGGACATGGCCGTGTGGAGCGGATTGAGGCAGGTAGTGACCTTCATGGTCTCGACCTTGTCGACGGTATCCCGGGTCGTATAGAGGGCGCCGCCGAGATCGAGCGGCGGACGGCCGTTGGTGTAGTGGTCTTCGACGACCAGGTACTGGACTTCCTCGGCGTTGACGAAAGGAGCGGTGAACGTCCGCTTCTCCGTGATGAGCGTCCCGTTGTCCTCGAAACCGTCCTGGGCGAGCATCTGCTGCACTTTCTCGTGGGGACGGGGGGTGATCTTGTCGATCATGGACCAGGGGTAGGACACCTTGTTGCCGTCCTTGACATACTCCAGGAAGGCGGCCGGGACCAGTCCGTCCGCGACCCACCTTTCGGCGTAGGCCGTCACGCCGGCCTTGACCTTGTCGCCGTTGTGCGAGCAGTTGTCCGTGCTCTGGAGCGTCAGCGGGAACGCGCCGGCTTTGAAACGCTCATACAGGAGCGCCGTCACCTTGCCCATCGCGAAAACGGGCGTGAGCCCGCGCTCGAGGTCGGCCGGAGCGACGCCGTAGCCCTTCTCGGTGATGGTGAAAGAAACCATCTGGAGGGTCGGAGCCTGGAAGATCTCGACCAGGCGCGCCCAGTCCTCCGCGAATTGGGGATCCGCCTTGAGGCTCTCCGTGATGGAGGCGATGACCTTCTTCTCGATGGTGCCGCCGGACTGCAGGCTGACCAGCAGCGCCAGGTTCTGATAAGGCCTGTACGCCTTGTCGATGATCTCGTAGTCGAAGCTCTCGGCGACGATCACGCCCCGGTCGTACTGACCGGCATTGAGGATGTCGTTGAGCATGGCGGCCGGGAAGGCGCGGAAGATGTTGCCGGCTCCAAAATGCAGCCAGGTCGGGGCCTTGTGCGTTTTTTCCTTCAGGGCTGCGATATCATACTTGGGGAGTTCATAGCCCTTTGCCACCCACTCGGCGGGGTTGAAGGAAGGGGAAAGGATGTCAGTCAGTTTCATGGGACACACGGGTTTAAATAATCATTTTTGGAGCCGCGCTTTCGCGTAGGAAAGGGTCAGCGTAAAAGTCTTGGAACGGGAGGACGGGGATTCGTACATCGCATCGGACATGATGCGCTCGCAGATGGAGCGAAGTCCGCGCGCCCCCAGTTTGTTCTTGATGGCGGTATCGACGATCAGGTCCAGCACGCGGGGCTCGATCACGAGTTTCTTGCCGTCCAGCTCGAACATCTTTTCGTACTGGCGCAGGATGGCGTTCTTGGGCTCGGTCAGGATGCGTTTCAGGGCCTTGCGGTCCAGCTGGTCCAGGTAAGTGACGACGGGCAGGCGGCCGATAATCTCGGGGATGAGGCCGTACTTGCGCAGGTCCTGGGCTTCCACGTACTGGAGCAGGTTGTCCTTGTCGATCTTCTGCTTCGCGTCGGTCCCGTAGCCGATCACCTGGGTGTTGAGACGCTGGGCGATGTGGCGGTCGATGCCCTCGAAGGCGCCCCCGCAGATGAAGAGGATGTTCTCCGTGTTGACGTGGATGAACTCCTGCTCGGGATGCTTGCGGCCGCCCTGGGGCGGGACGTTGACGACATTGCCTTCCAGCAGCTTGAGCATGGCCTGCTGCACGCCTTCGCCGGAGACGTCGCGGGTAATCGAGGGATTGTCGCTCTTACGCGCGATCTTGTCGATCTCGTCGATGAAGACGATGCCCAGCTCCGCCTGGCGGACGTCATAATCCGCCTCCTGAAGCAGCCGGGACAGGATGCTCTCGACATCTTCGCCCACATAGCCCGCTTCGGTCAGCACCGTCGCGTCCACGATGGTGAAGGGGACGTAGAGCATCTTGGCGATGGTGCGCGCCAGCAGGGTCTTGCCGGTGCCGGTCGGACCCACCATCAGGATGTTGGATTTCTCCAGCTCGACGCCGTCGTCCTCGGGCGACAGCACGTTGTGGATGACGCGCTTGTAATGGTTATAGACGGCCACGGAAAGCAGTTTCTTGGCCCGGTCCTGACCGATGACGTACTGGTCCAGGAAGGCCTTGATCTGCTTGGGCTTGGGGATCTGGAATTCTCTCTTGCGCTCTGCCATTATTTCTTGCTCTTCGTCAGGATCCGGTCGATCATGCCATATTCGAGCGCCTCGGGCGCGCTCATCCAGAAATCACGGTCCGCATCGGCGAAAACCCGGTCGAAGGGCTGGCCGCTGTGGTCCGAGATGATGGTGCAGAGCTCCGTGCGCAGTTTCTCGATCTCCTTGGCCGCGATCAGGATGTCGGAGGCCTGGCCCTTGGCGCCGCCCAGCGGCTGATGGATCAGCACGCGGGAATGCGGGAGCGCGGAACGCTTGCCCTTGGCGCCGGCGCAGAGCAGCACCGAACCCATCGAGGCCGCCATGCCGGTGCAGATCGTCGCCACGTCGGGCTCGACCAGCTGCATCGTGTCATAGATGCCCAGGCCGGAAGAGACCTGGCCGCCGGGCGTATTGATATACAGGGAGATATCCGCCGTGCTGTCACTCGATGCGAGGAACAGCAGCTGCGCCTGGATGATGTTGGCGACATCGTCGTCGATCGGGACGCCTAGCCAGATGATGCGGTCCATCAGGAGGCGGCTGAACACGTCGAGGGCGGCGACATTCATGCGGCGCTCCTCGATGACGGTGGGGTTGATGTAGGCGTCGAGGACGGAGGCATAGCGGTGCAGCGTCATCGGGCTGATGTGCCGGTCGAGACTGGCAAATTTCTCAAAATCGGGATTCATTATGATTCGTCGTTACGTTTCGGATAGGCGACGCGCTCGTGGTAAACCTGGCCGAGATAGGCCTTGAGCACGTCCTTGACCGTATTGAGTTCGCGGATGGTGATGTCGGCCTGGGAGAGCTGGCCTTCGGCTTCCTTCGCGCCGACCATGCGCTCGACAAAGTCGGAGAAACTCTGCGGGGAATGGTCCTTGAGGGTACGGGAAGCAGCCTCGACGCTGTCGCAGAGCATCAGGATGACCTCCTCCTTGGAGACCGGCTTCTCGCCCAGGTAGCGGAAGTCCTTGTCCTCGGCGGGATCGCCGCCTTCGTTGAGATACTTGTTGTAGAAGGAACGGACGAGGTTGTCCCCGTGGTGCGTCAGGATGAAGCGGATGACCGGCTCGGGGAGATGCTCCCGGCGGGCCATCTCGACGCCGTCGGGCACGTGGCGGGTGATGTCACGGGCACTCTGGCGCGGCGAAAGGCCGGCGTGATAGCGCGCGCCCTCTTCCCCGGCGACCAGCGACTCGTTCTCGATGAAACACTGGGGATTGGCCATCTTGCCGATGTCGTGATACATGGCGCCGGCGCGGATCAGGTACACGTTGGCCCCGATCGCCCGCGCGGCGGCGTCCGCCATGCTCATCATCTGCAGGGAATGCTGGAAGGTGCCGGGCGCCTTGAGTTCCAGCGCGCGGAGCAGCTTGTTGTTGGTGTCCGTCAGTTCTTCGAGACGCGTGACGGACAGCAGGCCGAACAGCTTCTCGAAGACGAAGATCAGCTGATAGAAGGCTACGGTGAGGAGCGAGCCGATGAAGATATAAACCAGGTCCTTCGCCACCAGGCCGGTCAGCAGGCCCGCGGAGCGGAGCGCCAGGTAGCCGCCGCCCACCAGGAAAAACACGGCCAGGGCCATCAGGAACTGCTTCCAGCCCCGGTTGAAGCGGGGGAAGAGCTTGATGGCCACGAGGCCCGCCAGCGCATACAGCAGGTAGTTGGTGACGCCCTGAGGCAGGAAAACGGCCATGGGCAGCAGCGACACCAGATAGATGGGCGCGATCGTCCGGTCCGGGAAGAACGCCTGCAGATACAGGGCGAAGAGGGTGAACGGGACCAGATAGACGACGTCATTGCTGCCGAAGCGGTCCAGCAGCAGGACGACGACGGCGCAGAGCAAGGCGACGAAGACGATGTACCAGAGTTCCTTTTTCCGGGCGAACAGGCCGCTGTCGGCGTAAAAGACCGTCCAGAACAGCAGGCAGGCCAGGATGAGGGCGAGGATGAAGATCGACAACCAGATCAGGATGGAGGGCACGTCGTTGCCCATGTTGGCGTCGTATTCCCGCTTGTAGGAATCCAGCATCTGCGAGACCTCGGCCGTCACGATCTCCCCTTCCGACACGATCAGCGAGCCCGCCGGGACATAGCCCTGCGTCGGCGCGATGTCGTGCTGCTCGTCCGAATGGACCAGCTCGGTCATTTGCCGGTCGAAGGAGAGGTTGGGTTCCATCACGTCCAGCAGGCCGCAGGCGGCCAGGGCCGAATCGACGGGAGCCTTCGGATAGGCGCGGCGCAAGTCATAGACCAGCTGCGCCTTGGCCTGGGAGAGGCGGTAGACGTCCGAAATCGGGAACTTGGCGGCCCGTTTCCCCCGCTGGATGTAGATGAGGTTGTCCGACAGGGCCAGGCGCCGGTCTTCCTTGGAGAAGTCGTCCGGGATGATGCCCTGGCGGTAGATGCGCCGCAGGCTGTTCAGCAAGGCGGGACGGATGGTATCCCCCGCCCCGAGCGACACGCTCTCGGCGGCCTGCAGGTTCTTGGCCGTGACCGACTCCGAATAGCGGAAATACGGGATGGCGTTCAACTCCGCATCCGCCAGCTCCCGGGTCATCTGCTCGTCCGTCTTGTAGATCGGGAAGTCGAACTCGGAGACGAGGGAGTCATAGCGCCAGGGGGCGCCGCTCCGGTATTCGTACTCGAACTTCTTGGCCTTGGGCATCAGGAGCACCAGGGCCAGGAGATAGACCAGGAACGGCAGGTAGGGCCGCAGGCCGGATGGGAGCCGGGCGCCCATTACTCGACCTTCATCGCGGCGATGTCGTCGCCGTCATACAGGCCGGCGTCCAGCTTGGCCTTGATTTCCTTGAAGGCGTTGAGCGTATAGGCCACGTCTTCCATCGAGTGCGCCGCGGTGCAGACGATGCGGAAGATGATCATGCCCTTCGGGATGACGGGATAGATGACCATCGAGCAGAAGATCTTGTAGTTCTCCCGCAGGTCCTTGGCCATCTTGGTCGCCTGGGCGACGCCGCCCTTGATGTGGACGGGCGTGACGCAGGCCTGGGCCTCGCCGATGTCGAATCCCTGCTCCTTGAAGCCGTTCTGGATGGCGTGGGTGACCGCCCAGCATTTCTTGCGCAGCTCGTCGCCTTCCGGCGAATCGATGATCTCCATGCGCTTGATGTTGCCGATCACCAGGGGCATCGGAAGCGACTTCGCATACATCTGCGAGCGCATGTTGAAGCGCAGGTAGTTGATGATCTTGCGGGGACCCGCCACGAAACCGCCGATGGAAGCCATCGACTTGGCGAAGGCGCCGATGTAAAGGTCGATCTCGTCCATCACGCCGAAATGCTCGGAGGTGCCGCGCCCGTGTTCGCCGAGAAGCCCGAAACCGTGGGCGTCGTCGATCAGGATGCGGAAATTGTGCTTCTTCTTGAGCGCGACGATCTCGTCCAGCTTGCCCAGGGCGCCGGTCATGCCGTAAACGCCTTCGGTGATCAGCAGCACGCCGCCGCCGTTCTCCTCGGCCTCGGCGCAGGCGCGGGTGAGGATCTTGTCGCAGTCCGCCATGTTGTTGTGGCGGTATTTGTACTTGCTGCCGATGTGGAGGCGGATGCCGTCCAGCAGGCAGGCGTGGCACTCGGCGTCATAGACGACCACGTCGTGGCGGCTCAGGAGCGCGTCGATCGTGGACACGATGCCCTGGTAGCCGAAGTTGAAAAGGAACGCGTCCTCCTTCTTCTCGAATTCGGCGAACTTGCGCTCCAGCTGTTCGTGGTAGCGGGTGTGGCCGGACATCATACGGGCGCCCATCGGGTAGGCCAGGCCCCAGTCGGCCGCGGCCTGCGCGTCCGCCTTGCGGACCTCGGGATGGTTCGCCAGGCCGAGATAGTTGTTGAGGCTCCAGTTCAGGACCGGAATGCCGTTGAAGACCATGTGCGGGCCGAGCTCGCCCTCGAGGCGCGGGTACATGTAGTAACCCCAAGCCTGCTCGAAATATTGTCCGATGGGGCCGCCGCTGTCCCGGGCGATCCTGTCAAAAATATCCAACATAGCGTGTAAGATTTAAGTTTTGTACGTCAGGTTTATGCGTCGATGTTCGCGTAGTGGGCATTCTCCTCGATGAACTGGCGGCGGGGCGGTACGTCGTCGCCCATCAGCATCGAGAAGGTTCTCTCCGCCTCGGCGGCGTTCTCGATGGTGATCTGGCGCAGGCGCCGCTTCTCCGGATTCATCGTCGTGTCCCAGAGCTGCTCGTCCGACATTTCGCCGAGACCTTTGTAGCGCTGGACGGTGTAGCCCTTGTCCGTGCCCTTGCCCAGGCGCATGGCGGCATCCTCGCGCTGCTCTTCGGTCCAGCAGTAGATCTCCTCCTTGCCCTTCTTGACCAGGTAGAGCGGCGGGGTCGCCAGATAGACGTAGCCGTTCTTGATCAGGTCGAACATATAGCGGAAGAAGAAGGTCAGGATCAGGCAGGCGATGTGCGAGCCGTCCACGTCGGCATCGGTCATGATGACCACCTTGTGGTAGCGCAGACGGCTGAGGTCCATGTGCTTCTCGCCGGTCTCGTCCTCCTTGGCGATGGTCACGCCGAGGGCGGTGTAGATGTTGCGTATCTCTTCGGAATCGAAGGCGCGGTCGCCGGCCGCCTTCTCCACGTTGAGGATCTTGCCTCGCAGCGGGAGGATGGCCTGGGTGCGGCGGTCGCGGCCCTGCTTGGCGGTGCCGCCTGCGGAATCACCCTCGACAAGGAAGATCTCGCACTTCTCGGGATCGCGCTCGGAGCAGTCGGCGAGCTTGCCCGGCATGCCAGCGCCCGACATCACGGTCTTGCGCTGTATCATCTCACGCGCCTTGCGCGCGGCGTTGCGGGCCGTGGCGGCCAGGACGATCTTCTCGATGATGAGCTTGGCCTCCTTCGGGTGCTCTTCCAGGTAGTTGTCCATCGCGGCGGCGGTCGCCTGCGAGACGGCGGAAGTCACTTCGGTGTTGCCGAGCTTGGTCTTGGTCTGGCCCTCGAACTGCGGCTCCGCCACCTTGACGGAAATGACCGCGGTCAGTCCCTCGCGGAAATCTTCCGGCGCGAGCGGGTCCTTGAGCTTGGCGAGGAGGTTGTTCTTGTCGGCATAGGCCTTCAAGGAACGGGACAGGCCCATCTTGAAGCCCTGGAGGTGCGTGCCGCCTTCGATCGTGTTGATGTTGTTGACGTAGGAATAGATCTTCTCCGAATAGCCGTTGTTGTACTGCAGGGCGATGTCGATCGGGATGATCTTGTCGGAATTGACGCAGATCGGCTCCGGGACCAGGTGCTGCGCGCCGGCGTCCAGGTAGGAGATGAACTCCCGGAGGCCTTCCTGGGAATAGAAGGTGTCGCTGCGCAGGACCTGCCGGCCGGTCGCCTTGCTTTCGCCGTTCTCGTCCTGGATGAACTCCTCGACCAGCTGGCGCTTGTCCGTCAGGACGATCTTGATGCCCTTGTTGAGGTAGGACAGCTCGCGCAGGCGGTTGGCCAGGGTCTCGTACTTGTAAACGGTGGTCTGGATGAAGATGGTGGGATCCGGGTGGAAGGTGATGGTCGTGCCGGTATCGTTGCAGGTCCCGATCACTTCCACTTCGGTGATGGGCTTGCCCTTGGAATACTTCTGCTGGAAGATCTTCCCCTCGCGGTGCACCTCGGCGATCAGCAGGTCGGACAGGGCGTTGACGCAGCTCACGCCGACGCCGTGCAGGCCGCCGGATACCTTGTAGCTGCTCTTGCTGAACTTGCCGCCGGCGTGGAGGACCGTCAGCACCACTTCGAGAGCGGAACGGTGCTCCTTCTCGTGCATGCCGGTCGGGATGCCTCGGCCGTTGTCCTGGACCCGGATGGAATTATCTTCGTTGATCGTCACGAGGATCTCGTCGCAGAAGCCTGCCATCGCCTCGTCGATACTGTTGTCGACCACTTCGTACACCAGGTGGTGGAGACCCCGCTCGGCGATGTCGCCGATATACATCGAGGGCCTCTTGCGCACGGCCTCAAGCCCTTCGAGCACCTGGATACTGTTGGCGGAATACTGCTCTTCCGCCCGTTTCATCTCTTCGTTCTCAAGCATTTCAGATTATCGTTTATAAACGAACAAATTTACAAAATTATTTTCACAAATTAAAACTGATTCCGAGGGTTCCGTAAGGGCCTTTTTCGGGGTGCAGGAAGTAGCGCTGCACGCTCTGTCCGAGCAGGTTGCCGGCCTTGGCCCAGACCGCGATATGGGAGTTGATCACATAGCGTCCGTAGAGGCCCAGATCCACCCAGCCGGCCACCTGAATGTCGGCGGCGACCGTCGACGGGGTGAAGAAGATCGCCGCGCTGCCCTCCCGGCGGGAGGCCGCCTCGACGCAGAGCCCGGCGAAGGCCTGGCGGTTCCAGTTGTAAACGGCCCGCATCTCGCCGCTGAAACGCGCGGGAGCGATGGCCAGCCAATTGTTCTTCATCAGGTCGGTATCCTGGTAAAGGAAATGTCCGTCCAGGTCCAGCCGGGGCGACTTCCACAGGAAGGAGAAGTCCGCATACACGCGGTTGTAGTCGCAGTAGTTGTAATAGCCGGAGAGGTAATTCCCCTTCCAGCCCCCTTCCGGGGCCTTGCGCCACTGGTTCAGGGATTCGACGGCGTCGCAGCGGCCGTTGAGCATGACGGAATAACCGCCGTGCAGGTCGAACTGGAAGCGGCCCGCGATGTCACCCTCGAAGCCGAGGGCGGCGTTGACCCGCTCCGAAGAGGCGTCCATGTTGAAGACGACCACTTCCGGATCCGCGAAGGGATTCTCGCGGAGCAGGTCGGAATACTTGTGGATCCGGTCGCCGCCGACCGCCTTGGCGTAGATGGCCAGGTGTTCGGGGACGATGTATTGCTTGACCTTGACGGCCGGATAGATGTAATTGCTCTTGTGGGCGTACACGCCGCCTTCCTTGACAGAGAATTCCGGCGTCTTGCCCGAATTGTCGCTGCCCTTGAGGTAAGAGAGCCTGACGCCCAGTTCGGCATAGCCGCTGCCCCAGCGATAGGTGAAGCGGGGGGTGGCCCAGGCGCAGGTCGCGGCCGCGTCGAGCAGGCCGGAATAGATGGAGGCCTCCATGCCCAGGTCCAGCAGGATGCGGGCGCGGCTGCCGAAGGGAGCGCCGAAACGCAGGTCCGCGCCCATGTCGTTGACGCCCAGCTTGTGGCGCCCGAAGGTCAGCGCGTCCATCTTGTCCTGCCCGGCGTTGACATAGAAGCGGCCGCCGTAGAAATAATCCGCCTTGTTGGGGTCCAGCGGGAGCAGCCGGATCTCGGCTTCGCCCAACTGGAGGAAATGGTTCGACAGGGTGTCCTGCGTCGTAAACAGCCGGTATCCCCCGTCGAACTCGAGCGCGACGTTGCCGAACTCATAGCGGAGATCGGCGCCGACCTTGTTGTCGAAGACGTAGCCCTGAGAAGCGTTGACGGGCTTGCGCGGGATCCTGAAGGGCAGGGCGCGGCCCTCGGCATACTCGTACTGCATCAGGCCGTAATTGCCCCAGAAGCCGCGGAAATTGTCATAGACGCTCAGTTTCAGGGGACGGTTCTTGAACTCCGGCGACCAGACCAGGTCCAGCTCCGGATGGAGGGACCAGCCCGCGCCGAGGCTGGCATACAGCCGGCGGGCGGCGGAAGGCGCCGCCTCGGGCTTCATTTCGATCGAATAGGGCTGGAACTTGTACGAGCCCTGGTAGGGATTGTCAAACACCGTATAGTCCAGTTTGTACTGGAACTGGTACAGGGAGTCGGGCACGCTCATCGGAAGCGCCTGCTTCCCGGCCTCGACGATCTTTCCTTCGTAAGTATTCTCGACTTCGACCCGGGGGTTGAAGGTCTGCGCGGTAGCAGACGCGGCGGCCAGGGCGAAAAGGATGATTGCAAATAAGGTCTTTTTCATAACGCGTTCCTCCTCCTGATCATTTGGACATCATTTCCTCGAGACGGCTCAGGCGCAGCTTGACATTGTCGATGATGTCGTCGGGCTTGCCGTCCGCCGTTTCATAACCGTTGAGGATGCTCTCGAACGTGGCCTTGGCCTGGCGGTAGTTCTCATTCTCCGCGAAGGAGTCGCCCAGCACGATGAACGAGCGGGCGAGCCAGTAGGCCTGGTTCGGGGCGTCCTGGGCGAACTTGTACACGGCGCTCTCCACTTCGTTGAAGCGGCCGCGGTCGAAGAGATCCTGGATCACGAGATAAGCCGCCTCGGCGCCCTCGGCGGTCGAAGGATCGCGGGAGAGGCCGCGCAGCACGTCGAAGGCGGCGTCACGCTGGCTGGTGGCCAGCAGCGACTTGGCCGTCAGGTACTTCGCTTCCCGGGTCAGGGTCCCGTCGGCGCCACCGTCGGCGAGGACTTCCTTCGCAGCGTCCACGGCCTCCTTGAACTTGCGGCCGAAGTAGGCGGAACGCATCTTGCCGGCCTTCGCCGTCAGGCGCGTCTCGTCCGAAGTCGCTTCATCCTGCAGGGTCGTGTAGGCGGCGAGGGCCTCGGACCAGTGCTCCATCCCGTAGGAAAGCCGCGCGAAATTGAGCAGCGAAAGCTCCTTGTAGGCGAAGGCATCCGGGGCGTGGATGACGGCGGCGTAGCAGTCGCAGGCCTTTTCCTTGGCCCCCAGCGACTTGTAGCACTCGGCCTTGTAGTAGGTCGCGGGCGTCAGCTTGGCGCCGTCCGGATAGAGGCTCAAGTACTTGTCCAGCGCGACCAGGGCCTTCTCGTAGTTGCCGGCCATGAAGATCTGCTCCGCGGAATTGAAGAAGAGGAGCTCCTTCTCTTCGGCGGTCTTGGCCGAGCGGCCGAGGGACTCGGCGTAGGCGAGGTATTTCTCCGGCTCGCCCTTGGACTGGTAGATGGATTCGATGGCCAGCATCGCATCCTCGGCCGCCTCGCTCCCCCGGAAGGTCTGGGCGACGCGCTTGTAGTACTCGAGGGCCTTGTCGTAATCGGAGCGGTTGCGCTCGAGCATGCCCAGCTCGATCAGGGACTTGGCCAGGTAGAGGCTGTCCTTGGAGCGGCTCAGGAGGGTCTTGAAGCAATCCTCCGCCTGCTTGTCCTTGTCGTCGGAGACGTAGGTGCGGCCCAGCTCGTAGAGGGACTCGGCGTAGAACGGAGCCGAAGGCGAAGCGTTCCGGGCCTTGGCGAGGGTCGCGATCTTGTCGGCCGTCTTGCCCAGCAGGCCGTACGCCACACCCTGCTGGAAGCGGGGATAGAGGCTCTCGGCCTTCGGGTACTCGGAGAGCACCTTGGCGTAGCCGTCCACGGCGGACTTGTAGTTCTTGGTGATGAAGTCGCAGTCCGCGCGGCGGGTCAGCGCATCCTCGCGGCAGGTCTTGTCGCCGGAAGCGATGTAGCGGTCAAACCAGTTCGCTGCGGAAGCGTAGGCGCCCTCGTCGAAATGGCAGTAAGCCAGGTCGTAGGGCAGCCGCTTTCCTTCCGCCTTGTTGTCCAGGGCAGACTGGTTGTAGAGGTCGGTGAAGCCGTTGCGGGCCTCCTCGTAGTTGCCCGTCTTGTACTGCGACTCGGCCAGCCAGTAGCGGGAAAGCTTGTTGAAGTTGTCCTGCCGGGGGGCGAAGAAAGTCGCGGCCTTCAGGCAGGGAATGGCATCCCGCCAGGAACCGTTGGAGATCAGTTGCTCGGCCCGCAGGTAGTTGGCTTTCATATAGTTGGACTTCATCTCGGGCGTCAGGTTCTCGATGTTGTCGTACGCCTCGACAGCCCCGGCGTAGTCGCGGTTGAAGAGCGAAGCCACGGCGATGTAGTCGTAGACCTGGTCATTCCGGCCGGTCTCCTTGTAACGGGCCAGGTAGTCCTTGAAGGCGGAAGAGTCGTGGTTCAGGTCGAACGCCAGCTTGGCGTAGTTGAAGAAGGCGTCCTCCTTGATCCGCTTGTCGAAATCCAGGCCGGCGGCCTCCTTGAAGGCGTTCATCGCCGACACCTTGTCCTTGGTCTGGATGTAGGAGTAGCCCAGCTGGTAGGACGCGATCTGGCCGACCGAATCCCGGCGCTCCCCCATCTTGTTGAAGTTCTCGATCGCCGCCTTCCAGTCGCCGAGGCTGTACTGCAGCGAGCCGGCGTAGAAGGCGTCCGTGGGATCGGTCACCGGCTTCTCGGCGACCGCCGCGTCATAGTATTTCTTGGCCTTGCCGGCATTGCCCTGGACCAGGTAGGACTCGGACAGGATGCGGGCCAGGCGGGCCTTGCGCTCCTCGGGCACCTTTTCATACATCTCGTCGCCGTACTTGGCCACGTAGGCGTAATCCTTCTCCATGAACTTGCACTCCAGCATGTAGTAGAGCGCCTGCTGCTCGAAGCGGGAGTCCTTGGCGGCCGCCTCGAACTCCGGGAAGGCCTGGGCGAAACGGTTCTCCGAATAGTCCATGAAACCCTTCGCGTAATGGGAAGGAGCCGTAAATTCGGACGCGGGACGTTTCAGCACCTTGTCGAAACCTTCGCGGGCCGCCTCATATTCGCCGACGGCGTAGTCGCAATAGGCGCGCTTGAACAGGATCTCCGTATAATCCCGGCGGGACAGGCCCTTGGAATTGACCTGGTCGAACTCCCGGGCGGCTTCCTGATAGCGGCCGTCATCGAACAGGCTCACGGCGTAGATTTGATGGATCGGTGAAGAAAGCGGCGTGCAGCCGTAGGTCCGGGTGTAGGAGTCGATGGACTCCTCATAACCGGCGGCTTTCTGCCGGATGGCGCACATCAGCGCATATCCCGCGCTCATCGGATCCTCGGGCGCCTGGGAGGAGATTCCCTCGAACAGGACGCGGGCGCGGTCGAACATTCCGTTTTCATACAGACGCACCGCTTCCCTGTAGGTTTTGGAGTACCGGCCGGGGAGCGCGGAGACTGTCCAGGTGGCAAGAATCGCGACAAAAACGACGCTTGCCAGGCATTTGAATTTCATATTTACAACTTTGTTATAATATAACTAACAAATATACTCATTTTTCCGCTATCTTTGTCAATAATTGTGCCTTAAAACTACGTTTTTTATGAGCGAAAGCATCATTTCTTTCCGAAAGGCCGACATCCTCAACGGAGAGGAGACCGTCATCTTCGGTTTGGACATGGAAATCAAGCGCGGAGACTTCGTCTACATCGTCGGAAAAGTGGGGACCGGCAAGACCTCCATCATCCGCACGGTCATCGCAGAAAACCCCCTCCACAAGGGCGAGGGCGAGGTCTGCGGCTTCTCCCTGAACGGGATCCGGACCAAGGAAATCCCCTTCCTGCGCCGCAAGCTGGGCGTCGTCTTCCAGGACTTCCAGCTGCTGATGGACCGCAGCGTGGAGGACAACCTCTCCTTCGTCCTGGGCGCCACCGGATGGAAAGACAAGGATGCGATGGAAAAACGCATCGCCGACGTCCTCAAGGCCGTCGGAATGGACAAGAAAGCGCACAAGATGCCCCACCAGCTGTCCGGCGGCGAGCAGCAGCGCATCGCCATCGCCCGCGCCCTGCTCAACGAGCCGGAAGTCATCATCGCGGACGAGCCCACGGGCAACCTGGACAACGAGACGGCGGACGGCATCATGAAACTTCTCACGAAAATCAACCGCGAGCAGGGTACGGCCGTGGTGATGGTCACCCACAACCGCGGCATCTTCGAGAAATACCCGGGGCGCGTCTTCATCTGCCGGGACGAGAAATGCACCGAGCGCCTGGACAACGAAGTGATCGACCTGGCCCTGACGATATGACGCGCAAGGAAAGATACGCCGGCATCCTGGAGTATTTCCGGCACAACATGCAGGAGGCCCGCAGCGAGCTGCATTTCGAGAACCCCTTCCAACTGATCGTCGCGGTCGTCCTGTCCGCCCAGTGCACCGACAAGCGGGTCAACCTGGTGACGCCCGCCCTGCTGGAGGCCTATCCCACGCCGTCGGCGATGGCGCAGGCCACTTTCGAGGAACTGTTCCCCTATGTGCGCAGCGTGTCCTACCCCAACAGCAAGACCCGGCACCTGATCGCGTTGGCGCAGAAGCTGGTCAGCGATTTCGGGGGCGAGGTCCCGTCCGACATCGACGACCTGATGTCCCTGCCGGGCGTGGGGCGCAAGACCGCCAACGTCGTCGCTTCCATCGTCTATGACAAGCCCGTCATCGCCGTGGATACGCACGTCTTCCGCGTCTCGCACCGCCTGGGCCTGTCCGACGGCAAGACGCCCGAAGCCGTGGAGCGCGACCTGGAGCGGCACATTCCGGTCCCGGACCGGGCCATTTCCCACCACTGGCTCATCCTGCACGGGCGCTATGTATGCACCGCGCACCGCCCGAGATGCGGACAGTGCGCGCTCAAAACCTGGTGCAAGGAAGGGCCTTTCGAGGCCTAGGAGAACTGCTCCTTCAGCGCGGCGATCTTCTCGTCGGCATCCGCGCCCTTCGCTCCGAAATAGAACTTGATCTTGGGTTCCGTGCCGGAAGGACGGACCGACACGACATCTCCGGCCTCGTCGAAGAACTGAAGGA
>JAEEGG010010516.1_pt1 | contig 20412 bp, 10 predicted proteins | sample 9134161 | NCBI WGS metagenome assembly JAEEGG01 (sample SAMN16246543, study PRJNA631951) | gut metagenome | biome: gut microbiome; feature: rumen; material: CR-attached | host: Bos | place: Iran: Karaj | collected 2018-10 | reverse complement strand
GTCGCAGGCGTGGAGCGAGCTGTATAAGGAAATCCTGAGATTCTATACCGAACAGAACAAAGCCCTTACAGAGATGTCAGGTCAGGGTCAGTTGCCCAAGTCAGCTCAGAAGACTCAGGAAACCATCAACAAACTTATCCAGAAATATTTGAACGAAATGAGTAAAACACTGCAGCAATAGCAGTCTCCCCTACACGAAAACTATGAAAAAACTATTATCAACCATCCTGCTCGCCACCATCGTTGTGGCGGGCTTTTCTCAGGATAATGCGAAGAAGAAAGAGAAGAAGACAGAGCTGTATGGCTACATCATCGACACGTTTACCAAGGCTGCCGTACCACAGGACTCCCTGAAAGTCTTTGTGCTGGATACAGACTCTGTGCTGGTAGATACGGCAAGTGTCTATGGCTACCGTACCTATATGGGTTTCGATAAGACCTACTGGGAGGGTAAGGTGCCTGCTCGTCCAGGTAAGTATATTATCAAGGCTACACACACTGACTACGAGACCACCTACATGGACTACGAGGTGAAGCGCATTGGTAGAAACCGCTATTTCGAACTGCCTGTCCTTCGCATGCACCGCATCCAGCGTAGCAACTATGACAAGGATGGTGGTTCGTTGCAGGAGGTGGTGGTGAAGGCCACGAAGGTGAAGATGGTGTACAAGGGTGATACCATTATCTATAATGCTGATGCCTTCAACGTCCCTGAGGGGTCCATGCTCGACGGACTCATCAAGCAGTTGCCAGGTGTGGAACTGAAGGATAATGGTGAAATCTTCGTCAATGGCAAGAAGATAGAAAACCTAACGCTGAACGGTGCCGACTTCTTTAAGGGTAAGAACAAGATGATGCTCGAAAACCTGCCATACTACACGGTGAAGAACGTGCAGGTGTATGACAAGCAGACACCCAAGAGCAAGTTCGAGGGGCGCGACGTAGAGCAGAAGGAATATACGATGGATGTGGTACTGAAGAAGGAGTACCGCGTTGGTGGTACGGTATATGTCGAGGGTGGTTATGGTACCGATAAACGCTATAAGGGCAAGGGCTTTGGACTGCGCTATTCAGACCATAGTCGTGCGGTGCTCTTTGGGGGTTCTAACAACCTGAATGAATATATCGACTACGACCGCGAGGGTAATGAGCGAGGACGCACAGAGGCTTCCGGTGACCGCAAGGTACACCAAATAGGTGGACTTTGGACGCTGAACAGCGCAGAGGAGCGTGCTACAAATACCCTGGAGTATAACCTGAAGTGGGAGGAGAACCATCAGGAGAGTAATACCCAGTCGGAGAACTTTCTGTCGGGTGCCAGCACCTTCGGACAGAGTGAGAACGTGAACAACAGTCGACCGTTCTCGATGAATGTACGCAACAATTTCCAACTGCAGAAGCCGTTCTTCGTCTATTCGTGGCTGAACTTTGACTACTATCATAGCCATTATGACAGCGAGGGTTTCTCACTGACCGCCCGCGACGTGCTGTTTGGTGACAAGATTAACCTGAGCCGTAGTCTCAGTCAGAGTCGCAACGACCGTTTGTCGCTGAACTTGAACAACAACCTCGAATTCAAGATGCCGTGGGGTGATATGCTGGAGTTTGATTTCGGTGGCTATGTCAGTCGCTATTGGAATGCTCACTCTTTCTCGCAGAATCACTACACCTTTTATAATACGGGTACTATCGACCAGCGTAACCAGTTCAATGACAGCCCGTCGAAGAGTTATAGTTTTAACGGAAGCGTGGGCTACCGCATCGCGCTTACGGAGAATCTCTATCTGACGCCTTCTGTTTCTATGACCTACGACTGGAACAATAACGACAATCGTCTTTACCGTCTTGACTGGCTGGGACCAGACTGGGCCGTTGACGGACCGCACGCACTCGGCAGTTTGCCTGCCGATGATGTATTGCAGCAGGTTCTTGACCGTCCGAATTCTTCAGAGGAAGGACAGCGCGTGAATGCGCAGATGTTGCGTCTGGGAATAAATTTCAGTAAACAAATGGAGGGTCGTTACTTCTTTATCTATGGTTATTTCGCGGAGTCGTTCCGTCGTAACCACATGACCTACGAAAACGACCAGATACAAGCCGCTGTGCAGAAGAACTACAACCTGCCACAGATGTACTTTAATTTTCAGTACTCTTTCGATAACTGGCACAAGACTATCAGCGCCTATGCGCAGTGCTACCATAACATGCCGGGCATCCGCCAGTTGGTGGATATCAAGTCGACGGCTAACCCACTGAACATCAGTCTAGGTAATCCCGATCTGGAGCCGATGACCTATTGGACCTTGAATGCCAGCTATCGTAGTCGAAAGGATAGTACAGACCAGCAGCTGAACATCAGTATGAATGGTAATATCCAGCGTAATGCCTTTGCTAATGCCTATACCTACGATGCGACAACGGGTATCTATACCTCGTGGACGGAGAATATCAATGGCAATTGGAATCTTAGCGGAAGTATCGACTTCAGTCGTGCCTTAGGAAAGAAGAAGTTCTGGCACATCGGTGGTAACTTGGGTAGCTCCATTACGCAGAGTACCGACATGTCGGCCATTGCAGGACTCTCAGAGCCACAGCGCAACCGTGTTACCAGTACGCGTCTGAATTTCTCGCCCAACGTACGGTTTCAAAAGGATAAGCTGACCTTCACCCTGCTGGCGGGTGGCGCCTGGCAGCATTTTCACCGCAGCATCGCTGTCGATGGTCTTCCCGTCGACACCTACGACTTTAATTATGGTTTCAATGCCAACTACCAACTGCCGTGGCACTTTACCATTGATACCGACCTTCAGATGCACTCACGCCGTGGTTATGCTGAGGCCGACATGAACGATAACCGCCTCTACTGGGATGCCACGCTGACGAAGTCGTGGAAACAAGGGCGCTGGGTAGCTAAGGTCAAAGGTTACGACTTGCTGGGAAAGGTTTCACAATGGCAGTACTACGTCAACTCCAATGGTCGCTACGAGACGTGGACGAACAATATGCGGCGCTACGTGATGTTTTCGCTGGCTTACCGCTTCAGTCTGACGCCGAAGAAACAATGATTAAGTTTTTGGAAAGAAATTATGGGGAATTGTGAGAAATTATCCATAATAATGATTACCTTTGCAGGCGGAAAACTAACTAATTATAAATATGAAAAAACTATTATCAACCTTCCTAATGACCCTCGTTGTTATGGCGGGGCAGGCGAAAGATGTGGTGTGGAATCAGCCCACCATTGAGTATGGAAACAGTAACGGTGACGGATTCTTCAATCTCGCCCTCGATGTGACGAAGGTGGAACTGAAGGACAATGAGACCGTGGTGTATATTACTGCACTGCAGCGGTCGGACTATCCTGACTTTAGCTTTCAGTTTGCTGGCGATAGTTATCTGAAAGTAGGGGAGCAGCGTTATACCATCACCTCTGCCGATGGCATAGAACTCAACAAGTTTGTACAGACGAATAAAGACTACAAGCGCGAGATGGCGTTCCATTTCCCACCGTTGCCTAAGGAAACTAAGGTATTCGACTTCATTGAGGGCGACGGCCAGGGGGCTTTCCAGATTAAGGGTATCAAGCCTGTGGAGGAGCGCTGGAAGCAACTCTTTCCTTCCTATTGGCGCGACAGCCAGGGCGACTGGAAGATAGCCTTCTTTGAGGATTGTGCCATCTATGACTGCAAGTTTTGGAGCTACAAGCAGTGTGACGTAAACCAGAAGACGGGTGAGGCCACCATCGTCATGACCAATGCCAACGACGAACTGCAGGTCACCATCGGTAAGGACAAGAAAGGTCAGCGTCAGATACAGATTGGCAACAATAAGGCTGTGTATTCGATGATTACCAGTCGTTTCCTGCCCGATTATCCCACAAAGGACACCCGCACAGGTTTTGTGAACTCTGGCTATAAGGAGGATACCATTACCGTTGTGGGTTGGATCAAGGATATGCCAGAACAATACAAGCAGCTGAAGACTTTCGATTTCGGTTACCAAAACATCTTTACGGACGAGCATCAGTCTGTCAGCGCCGACTTGGACGAGCAGGGACGCTTCATAGTAAAAATTCCCGTTGTGAACAGTACGGAGTTCTTTATCGATTGGCAGCGTTGTTTCCTCCGTACGATGTTCGAGCCGGGCAAGACCTACTTCTTGCTCTACGATTTCAAGGAGGGGCGCCGTTACTTCATGGGCGACGACTGCCGTCTACAGAACGAGCTCTTCAAGTATCCGCTCGATTGGAAAACCGTGGACCTGTATGAAGGCCAGGAAAGTGCGGGCAAAGGAAGTGCGGAACTCTTTGAACCATACATTGCCTCGGTCGATAGTCTCATCAAGACACAATACGCCAACATCGACGCGCTCTGCGAGCAGCATCCCACACTATCCACCCGTTTCAATGTTTATAGGAAAGGCAATACACTAATGCAGCAGGCACGTGCCTTTGGACAGGCCCGCTTCCGCGCCAAAGGTATGCAGCTCTCTGACCATGCCCGTCGCTATGCCTACGACATGTTCTGGACGAAGATGGAGAAGCCTTATACGCTGCATCGTGACCTTGGCGGATTCTTGAACGACTATCTTGACGATGCCGTCCGGGCACGCAATGGCGTATCCGCTTTCATTCTCCGCGACCACTACAAGGAGTTTGCTTCCAACGACGAGGAAATGGCGGTGCTCACGCGTTGGAAGAAATGGATAGACGAAGTGACACCCATCATTGATGCCGAGCCTACCGTTGAGGCGAAGATACGCAAATCCCGTGAACTCGATTCGCTGAATGCCGGTGTGATGCAGGAGGTGAATAAGATTCTCGAAACACCGAGATCCCAGAAGGTCATCAATGGTGGATTGCTCATCAGCAACTTGAAAAATCATTCTGTGACGCTCGACTCACTTGGCGCCGAACCGTTTATCAAGAACATCTGGCTCGCCCGACAAGCCCTCAACCATATTGACCATGAGCGAACCTCATTGGCGCCCAACGTCTTGGACACCATTAAGGGGATGATTAGCAATCCCACCTGCATTGCGATGATTGAAAAGCAGAACGACCACTACCTCGCCATTGAAAATCGCGAGTTCGACAAGTTGGTGCTCAAGTCATCAGATAACCTCAAGGATATCTCTGAGGGTGAGGCCCTGCTGAAGAAGATTCTAGAACCATATAAGGGCAAGTTCGTGCTCCTGGATATCTGGGGAACATGGTGCGGACCGTGTAAAGAAGCCCTCAGCCACTCTACCGAGGAGTATGCCCGTCTGAAGGACTACGACATCCAGTACCTTTATCTGGCCAATCGCAGTCCGCAGACGGCGTGGGAGAACGTCATCAAGGAGTATAATGTTAGCGGTCCTAACGTAGCCCACTACAACTTGCCCAGCGAACAGCAGGATGCTATCGAGCGTCATCTGAACGTCCATAGCTTCCCCACCTACAAGCTCTTCAATCGCAACGGTGAACTACTAGACATCAAAGTTGATCCCTTCCACCTCGAAGAACTGGCACGGTTGTTGCAGCAGATGAAATAAAACGATGGAAAGACAGAAAGAGATATATCAGGTGACGCTGGTGGGCGGTGTGGTCAATGTGGTGCTGCTCGTCTTCAAGTTCGTGGCAGGCATCCTTGGCCATAGTGCTGCGATGGTGGCCGATGCCGTCCATTCGCTTAGCGACTTCATCACCGATATCATCGTCATTGTCTTTGTGCATATCAGTGGCAAGCCGCAGGATAAGTCGCACGACTACGGTCACGGCAAGTATGAGACGCTGGCGATGACCATCATCGGGGTGGCATTGTTGGTGGTGGCTGTTGGCATTGTCTATGGTGGCATCATGAAGATTGTTGCCTGGGCAGGTGGTGAACAGTTAGAGGCACCAGGAACGTTGGCACTATGGGCTGCCCTGCTGTCTATAGTGTTAAAGGAGGCAGTTTATCATTATTCGATGGTCAAGGCCCGTCAGTTGCAGTCGCAGGCTGTTGAGGCCAATGCGTGGCATCATCGCAGCGATGCCCTGTCGTCCGTTGGTACGGCTATCGGCATCGGTGGTGCCATCTTCCTTGGTCAGCGCTGGACGGTACTCGACCCCGTGGCTTCTATCATTGTGGGCATGTTCATTGTCAAGGTGGCTATCGAACTCCTGCGTCGTGGCATTGGCGACCTCTTGGAACAGTCGTTGCCCGATGAGGTGGAGGAGGAGATACTCCAACTGGCTGGTTCTGTCGATGGTGTGAATATGCCGCATGCCCTTCGTACCCGTCGTATTGGCAACCACTATGCCATCGAACTGCATATCCTGATGGATCCTGATATCACGCTGCGCGAGGCCCACGACAAAGCCTCGGAAGTGGAGCAGTTGTTGCGTAGTCATTATGGTCCGGAGACCCATATTGCCGTACATGTTGAGCCCCGATGATAGTTTAACCATAAAATATGATACATGAGAAAAAGTCCATGAGACAAAGCGTATGACTGAGTCTTATGGATTTTTTGTACCTTTGCGCCCAGAAAAATAAACTAACCCAATGAGACAACTATTCATTCAACTATTCCTGATGGTGGCAGTGGGAGCAATGGCAGTTCCCATGAGTTCACCCGACGGTAAGATAACAGTGACTGTAGATGGTCACGCTTTGAAAGTATGTTATGAAAAGCAGCAGGTGCTCGACATCGCTGAGGCTGGTGTCGACGCCACCACTGCTGTTTCGCAAACACAGCGTATCAAGACCGACTACCAGATGCTGACCGGTAAGAGCAGCCACTGTACCAACGAAGCCAACGAATACCAGATTGGCACTACCGTGCTTCGTGTCTATAACGACGGTATAGCTTTTCGTACATCAACTATCAGTCCTCAACCATCTATCGCCTACCGTATTCCTGAAGGTACCCGCCGCTGGATGCAGCAGTGGTGCGACTCCTACGAAGGTTTCTTTCCACTGTCAACAACCTATAAGGTAGCTCCTGTACCATCGTATAGTGGTACATTTAAGTCTGCCGAGGGTTGGAACAACCGTTGGGGATATCCGGCCTTGCTGGAACCCATTAATGGTACTTTTGTACTGATTTCTGAAGCGAATATTGAGCACGGACAGAGTGCATCGTGTTTATATAATGACGGAGAGCTGTTCCGCGTAGTCCCCGACCAACAAGAGCGCCCTCTCTCTTTGGAGAGGGCAGGGGGAGAGGCTTCTCCTTGGCGCGTGGCAATCATCGGCAAACTGGCTGACGTGCTGGAATCGACGTTGATTACGGATGTCAGCGAACCCTGCAAGATTGCCGATACCAGTTGGATACACCCTGGCGTGGTGTCATGGATTTACTGGGCTTACAACCACGGTTCTAACGACTATAACATCATCAAGAAATACGTAGATATGGCGGAGACACTTCGTCTGCCCTACGTGCTCATTGATGCCGAATGGGATGAGATGGATAAGGTGGCTTCTAACAATGGTAAGACCATCGAGGATGCTATCAATTATGCGAAGTCAAAGGGTGTCAAGCCGCTTATCTGGTATAACTCATCAGTAGGGTGGGTGGATGGTGCTCCTACACCGAAGTTCCGACTGAATAAACCCGAAGACCGTGAAAAGGAGTTTGCTTGGCTGGAGAAGATGGGTGTGGCTGGTGTGAAGATTGACTTCTTCTCTGGCGATAATCAGCGTAATATGGACTTCCAACTCGATTTGTTGGAGAGTGCCGCCCGTCATCACTTGCTTGTCAATTTCCACGGTGCTACCATTCCCCGTGGTTGGCAACGCACATGGCCGAACCTGATGTCAACAGAAGGTGTCTATGGTGCGGAATGGTATAACAACGTAGCGACATTTACCAATAAGGCTGCCTGTCATAATGCTACGTTGCCCTTTACCCGTAATGTCATCGGTCCGATGGACTATACCCCCTGTACTTTTAGCGACTCGCAACATCCACATATCACTACCCATGGTCATGAACTCGCTTTGACGGTGCTCTTTGAGAGTGCCTTGCAGCACTTGGCAGACCGTCCGGAAAGTTATCTTGCCCAGCCTCAGGAGGTTCAGCAGTTCCTATCCACGTTGCCTGCCGCCTGGGATGAGACCCATCTGGTGGCTGGTTATCCTGGTGAATATGTCATCATGGCTCGTCGCAGTGGTAACAAATGGTATCTGGCAGGTATCAACGGTACGGACAGCGTCAAGGAAGTAGCCCTTAACTTCAAAGGGAAGGATGTAACATTGTATACTGACGAACCTGGTAAGGACCATACGTGGCATATAGAAAAACAGAAAAAACTACCAAAAAGTTTTGTTTTTCAACCTCGCGGAGGCTTTTGTTACATTTGGAAAAAATGATGAAACAAAAGAGAAAGCTACTTTAAATAAAAGTATGTAACTTTGCACTCGGTTAACATACCAACCGCTATGTATGAAAAGATTTGTTTTAGTAGTAATATTATCATTAGTAGTTTGTTTTGTAACCGTAGAAGCTGCTGGGAAGCGTCCCAGCAGCTCTAATGGTTCTTATGTGGAGAATCCAATGCTATGGGCTGATGTGCCCGATCCCGATATCATACGCGTAGGCGATACCTATTATTTGGTGAGCACCACCATGCACCTGATGCCTGGTGCTCCAATCATGCGCTCCAAGGACCTGAAGAACTGGGAGACCATTGGTTACGTGTATGACCGTCTCACCGACTCACCCAAGTACGACCTGCAGGAAGGTACTGTCTATGGACGTGGTCAGTGGGCTACTTCTCTGAAATACCACAATGGTCGCTTTTATGTACTCTTCGCTCCCAACGAGCGTGGTGCTATGGGCGACACCTATATCTATAGTGCTGAGGACCCTGCCGGTGAGTGGACGCTGGTATCACGCATGCGTCACTTCCACGACTGTTCGTTGTTCTTCGATGACGACAACCGTGTGTATGTCATCTATGGAACGGGTGAGTTGATGGAGCTGAAGCCCGACCTCTCAGATGTCATCGAGGGTTCGCACATGCAGATTTTCCAGCGCGAGGCCGACGAAACCGGTCTGTTGGAAGGTTCTCGTGTCATTAAGCATAATGGTCGCTACTACCTGCTGATGATTTCCCACGTCTATGCACCGGGTCGTCATCGTCGTGAGGTGTGCTACCGTTCTGACAATATCCGCGGCCCGTACGAGAAGACCACCATTCTGGAGTCTGACTTCGGAGGTTTCTCTTATCTCGCACAAGGCACCATTGTTGATTCACCCGATGGTGACTGGTATGGCATTATGTTCCAGGACCGTGGCGGTGTAGGTCGTGTACTGACGCTGTCGCCTGTCCGCTGGATTGACGGCTGGCCTATGCTGGGTGACGAGATGGGACGTGTACCTGACAAGGTACGTCCTTTGGTAAGTGGTCAACCTGAGAAATCAATCATCTGCAGTGACGACTTCTCGGCTGAGAAGCTGGGTTTGCACTGGCAGTGGAACCATAACCCCATAAATACTGCTTGGTCGTTGACTGAGCGCCCTGGATTCCTGCGTCTGAAGGCCAGTCGTGTTGTCCCCAACCTCTACCTCGCTCCCAATACGCTGACACAGCGTATGAAGGGACCGACGTGTAGTGCTGTTGTCGTTCTCGACCTGTCACACATGAAGGCTGGCGACCGTGCCGGTTTTGCCGCTTTCAACGATGAAACGGGTGCGCTGATGATTAAGAAAGACGGCAAGAAACTCACACTCTGTGTTGCTGAGCTCTCTGTCAAACTGTCTCAGCGCGACAAAGTCGTTGAGGACGCCACCGAGAAGATTATCGAGAGTATACCATTAACCACCAATAAGATATGGCTGCGCATTGACGGCAACTTTGTTCCACGAACTGACATTGCCACCTTCTATTACAGTCTCGATGGTGAGAACTGGCAGAAGATGGGCAACGACTACCGCATGCGCTTCGACTGGCAACGCTTCTTTATGGGCTCTAAGTATGCCCTGTTTAACTTCGCCACCCAGAAGACTGGCGGCTATGTTGACGTTGACTCCTTTACAATAAAATAACTAACTATTTAATCAACTTTTGACAACTCCACTTTGCAAATGTAAAAGTTCTGCAGAGTGGAGTGTCTTTTTTGTGTCATTATGCAACGCTTATACAAAAATGCGTGTTCCTTTTACGCTTTTCTTCGCAGACTTTTTTGTACCTTTGTGCCGCAAAAAATAACATAATCAAACCATGTTCAATAATTACAAAGGATTCCATCTCGTTGATACGTATCATGCGATGCGTCACCAACGGAAATACCATCCTACCGATGGTACCAAACGTGTTATCAAGATTGCTCTGGTAGCGCTCGTCACATTATTCCTCTGGAACATCCCTACTGAGTGGTACGGTATCCAGAACCTCACCGTTGTTCAGCAGCGCGTCATCGCCATCTTCGCCTTTGCTACGCTGATGTGGATTCTTGAAATTGTCTCCTCGTGGGCTACGTCCATTGCCATCATAGTCATGATGCTGCTGTTCTGTACGGATAGTGGTATTGCGCCGATGGTCAACGAAGAGGAGGTAGGTAAGCTGCTCTCTTATAAGGGCGTAATGGCTTGCTTTGCCGATCCCGTTATCATGCTGTTTATTGGTGGTTTCGTGTTGGCTATTGCTGCCACGAAGACAGGTCTTGATGCCCAGTTGGCCAAAGTGCTGCTCCGTCCTTTTGGTACGAAGAGTGAGATGGTGCTGTTGGGTTTTCTGTTGGTAACTGGTTTGTTCTCGATGTTCGTTTCCAACACCGCTACTGCTGCTATGATGCTGACGTTCCTGACACCTGTGTTCCGTCAGCTGCCCCCAGAGGGTAAGGGACGTATCGCCCTGGCTATGTCTATCCCCGTAGCAGCTAACCTCGGTGGTATGGGTACGCCAATCGGTACACCTCCTAACAATATCGCCTTGAAGTATCTGAACGATCCCGAGGGTCTGAATATGGGTCTTGGCTTCGGTCAGTGGATGATGTTCATGTTCCCGCTGGTTGTCCTGTTGCTGTTCATCAGCTGGCGCCTGCTGCTGAAGTTCTTCCCATTCAGTCAGAAGACGGTAGAACTGAAGATTGACGGTAGCATGGAGAAGGGTTTCCACTCTAAGGTGGTCATCTTTACTTTCATCCTTACTGTTGCACTCTGGCTCTCTGACCGCTTCACAGGCATCAATGCCAATACAGTAGCTATGCTTCCGTTCTGTATCTTTGCCCTGACGGGTGTCATCAATAAGCGCGACCTGGAGCAGATCAACTGGAGTGTTATCTGGATGGTTGCCGGTGGCTTTGCGCTGGGTTACGGTCTGAATGCTTCTGGCCTGGCAGCCAACGCTGTTGAGAGCATTCCCTTCGGCGAGTTCTCGCCACTGCTCATCCTGATGCTGGGTGGTGCCATCTGCTATGTGCTGTCGAACTTCATCTCGAACTCTGCTACGGCAGCCCTGCTCATGCCTATCCTTGCTGTGGTCTGCGGTGCTATGGGAGACAAACTCGATCCTATCGGTGGTACGGGTACCGTCCTTATCGGTGTGGCCATTGCAGCATCTAGCGCCATGATTCTGCCAATCTCTACACCCCCGAATGCTCTGGCTTTCGCTACAGGTTATGTGAAGCAGAACGATATGGCTAAGGTAGGTATCATCATGGGTATCATCTCGATGGTCCTTGGCTTCGGCTTGGTTTACCTGATGGGTACATTGAAACTGATCTAATTCTTGTAGATAAAATAGTGAGGCCACCAATAATTTTTGGTGGTCTCATAATTTTTTCCTAACTTCTCCGTTATTATTGATGATGAAGAAAGGATTGTTGGTTATTGGCTGCTGGCTATTGGCTATTGGCATGCAGGCACAGGAGTCGCAGGAGGTGTATAGTTTTCTGCGCTTGCCCGTCTCTGCCCACGTTGCTGCGCTGGGTGGCGACAATGTGACGCTGACCGACGACGATGCTACGGTCATCTTCCATAATCCTGCCCTCATCACTGATGTCTCAGACAAGACGCTGAACGTTAACTTCATGACCTATATGGAGGGATGCACCGTCGCATCGGCATCGTTTGTCAAGGCTTATAAGGAACGGGCCTCGTGGGGCGTCAGTGGACAGTTTATGTCGTATGGTGAAATCAAGGAGACTACCGTAGCCAATCAGCAAACGGGAACTTTCTCACCGAAGGACATTGCGCTGGCAGGCTCTTTTGCCTATTTGCTCTCCGACCGCATCAGCGGTGGCATCACCGCCCGTTTTATCTCGTCAACCATCGGTAGCTACTCGTCGGCAGCTGTTGCTGTTGACCTTGGACTGAACTATCAGGACCCGGAGCGTGGCTGGTCCGTGTCTGCTGTTGCTCGCAACCTTGGTGGACAGATAAAAGCCTATGATGATGAGTTCGAACGCATTCCCCTTGACCTGCTCGTGGGTGTCAGTCGACAGTTGCCGAACTCGCCCCTCACGCTGCATGCTACCTTGGCACGCCTGAACAACTGGGATCAAGCCTTCATCAAGCACCTTGCCGTGGGTGCCGACATCCGTCTCGGTTCCACCATCTTTGTCTCTGGTGGTTATAACTTCCGTCGCAGCAGCGAGATGAAGATTTACGAGGGCGAGGATACGTCCAGCAGTCATGGTGCTGGCCTTTCCCTTGGTGGTGGTCTGGAACTGGAACGCTTTAAGTTGACGGTTGGCTACGCGAAATACCACGTCTCTGCCTCCTCCCTTCTCGTCAACCTTTCCTACGTGTTTTAATTATTTGCTTGGTATTTCGCTGGGGTAGTGCCAGTATATTGCTGAAATACCTGGTGGAAGTACTTGCGGTCGTTGAATCCGCAGTAGTCGGCGACGCTCTCTACTGACCAGTCGCGATGCTCGACAAGGACCCGCTGAGCCTCCTTGATGCGTAGTGTGGTGACCAGGCCAGCCAGTTTTCGGTATTCAGACTGTCTGAGCCACTCCTGCAACTGCTTCTGTGGTACCGCCATATGTCTGGCCACGATACCCAGTGTCAGGTTGTGCTCGCGGTAGTGTCCGCTCTCAATCCACTTGTCGACAGCCTTGGTGATGGCTGGATCATGGGGACGGGTCTGTGTGATCTCGGTAGCAAACTCTTCACTCTTCACTCTTAATTCTTCACTCGCTTCCGCCTCTTCCACGCGCTCCACGTCCTTACTGACACCATAGGTATAGAGGCTGATGGTAGAGTAGGAGATAGCGAAGAAGAAACCGATGGAGAATAGTACCAGCGGAGCCCCCTGCATGAAAATGACCAGGGGTACGATGAATGCCAGCAACGTCATGGCTTTCATGCTCATTCCCATCCATCCGAATAGGTCGCGGCGCTCGCGGTCGTAGTATTCGCCTACGGCCAACTCCAACTGCTTGTATGACTTATACTGCATGGTGAAGATGAAACTCTGCATCAACACATAGAGCATCGAACTCACATATTCTGCTGTACGCAGGGCCATCGATTCCTCTCGGAAGGGTACGCCGTCGAACAGCATTACACCTATTAATAATATAGCAGACAGGGCGCAGATGCCCGACACCCAAAGCCACTCCTTTCTGCTGACGTGTCCCTGTCGTTGCACGAAGAGGACAGCCATGCCGCAGAGCAACGATGCCGGCGTGAAGAATAGCAGGTTGCAGAGCACAGCCTGCGTGACACCCATCTCTCGGAAACCGAACGAGTGTTGCAATAGGAACTGCAGGGCAATGAGTCCTGTACCTGCCGCCATCATCCAGCGCGCCTTGGCAAAGCTGCCTTGGCGGGAACGGCTAGGCACCCCCATTACCAGCATCACCGACAATACCAACATTGTCAGCATACCGCTAATCTGCATTTCTCCTACTGTAATCATCGTGCCTTGGGTTAGTTCTTGGCCGCAAAGTTACATATTTTCTTCGAAATAACCACCAAAAGAGGGCATAAATGTCAGAAAAACACGCTTTTTGGACACCTGACAATTCTTTTTCGGACACCAAACGCTTTTTTCAGACACCCGTTTTTCCTCTTTTTCGCTATCTTTGCGACGTTAATTAATCATGATTGTTATGACGGAAGCCATCAATGAATTCCTGAAGCTCCCCTTGTGGGTTAGCATCCCCCTCTCGGCGGTTTATGTCGGACTGGTGGGATACATCTTCTATATTCTGTGGCTTTATCGCCGAGAATATGAGACGAATTAAAAAGATTGTATCAATCAACAATGCAACAATTTATCGCTAAAAAACTTAACCAAGTCCTCGCCGTAGTGCTGACGATAGTGGCACTAATGACGGGACAGACGGCGTGGGCACAGAATCCTGCGACCATCGGCAGTATCAGTTACAACTCTACGCTCGGTGCCTACGAGATTGCCAATGAGAACAACCTCCACGACCTTGCCGTGTATGTGAACGGCGCGGGCAGTTACACCACGGGCGGCGAGGAAACCACACGGCACGACTGCGCGGGGCTGACGTTCAAGGTGACCGGCAATATCACGCTTACCCATACCACCGCTTGGAACGACGCCAACAGTACCGAGGACACCTACACGTCGATAGGAACACATTCTGGACATTCCGCACAATTCAAGGGCACCTTCGACGGTCAGGGTAACACCATCAGCGGAATCCGTATCTATAAGAACGGATATGGAAATGCCAACAGCTATCAGGGTCTCTTCGGTTATATAAACACGGGTGGCACGGTGAAGAACGTGTGGCTGAGCAACGCCCGCATCGTGGGCCATATGGATATAGGAGGTATTGTGGGGCATAACTATGGGGGTACGGTGGAGAACTGTCATGTGGGCGCCGACGTGGCCATCGTCGGCTGCAACGGTGGCTCCATGTATGCTGGTGGCATTGCGGGGGCGAACGAAAGAAACGCCGTCATCAACGGCTGCACCAGTGCCGCGGATATTGGGGGTTATCAATATGTCGGTGGCATCGTAGGATTGAATCTGGTTACTGCTACCATCGAATACTGTCTCGCCATTGGAGTGAGCATCACTGGGTACGCTGGAGGTGGTGATTACGGTCCTGTCGTTGGACTACAACAAGGAACCGCGATACCAAACTATCACTATGGCTGCTCGGTAAACGGCGTAAATTACACTGAAGATGTCGTTGATATTTACGCTAATGGTAGTAGGAAAACCGTCGCCGTGACATTCAACTCAAACGCTCCCGATGCCGCAGCGACCGTATCCCTGACTTCGCCTGACGTTATCTATGCCTACGACGGCATCAAGTACAACAACAAGGTCATAGCCTACGGCAACAAGCTCTACGCCAGGCCCAACACCGCCGACATCAACTTCACGGTGGCACCCCCTGCCGGCTACACCCTCAGCAACGTCAGCGGTGCCACGGCGAATGGCGACGGCAGTTATAAAGTGTCGGCGGGTACGACGGACATGAGCATTGCGGTCAGCCTGAATGTCATCACCTATAACATCACCTACGTTCTTGACGGCGGCACGAACAATGCGGGCAACCCCACCACCTACACCGCCGCCACGAACACGTTCACGCTTGCTGAGCCAACGAAAAGCAGCTGCCAGTTTGTGGGCTGGTCGGGCACGGGGCTCGACGGCATCACGCGCACTGTGACCATTGCCAAAGGCTCAACGGGCCACCGCACCTATACCGCCCACTGGAAGGCCGTCACCGCCGACTATGCGGGCACCGGTACGGAAGCCGACCCCTACATCATCAGTACGAAGACGGAGTGGGAGAAACTAGCCACGAATAGCACCAGTCATGACTTCGACGGCCAATACATCCTGCTGACTGACGACATCGGCACGACCGCTGACCCTGTCACTGTGATTCTCGCCACGAACGAAGCCAAGCCCTTCAAGGGGAAACTGAACGGCAACGCCCACGCCATCACCATCAACCTGACGGACGACGCGACAGACAATGGCCTGGCGCTAATACGTTTTGCCGGCGACGGCTGCGACATCAAGAATCTCGTAGTAAAGGGTAACATCACCACGAGCAAGGAGAATGCCGGGGGATTCATCTCAAGGATTTTGAACGGCAGTTCTTCCTACACCGTCACCATCAGCAACAGCCGCAGCAGCGTGGTCATCAACACGTCATATAATGGCGTTTCCAACTCCGGCGGCTTTGTCGGCATAGGTGGAGGTAGCGTCGGTGTGACGCTGAACAACTGCCTGTTCGACGGTGCATTCATCAGCAGCACAGCGCATTACATGAGTGGCATGACGGGCTGGTGCGGAGGAGCCGCCAAGTTTTACAATTGCCTCGTAGCGCCCACCGATGCGCTGAGCCTCACCTACAGTGGCAATAATGTCAAGAACTACACCTTTTCGGAAAGAGCATCCAACTCGTCCTTCGACTCTAACAACCCGAGTTACTACCGCACGGCCATAGGCACGGCGCAGGGCACGGACGGCAGCGGCATGAGCGTCCATGCACTGGCAGCGGCTCTCGGCGGCAACTGGGAACTGGTGGGTGGCGAGGTGCTGCCCATCATGGACAGTTATCACATGAAGAAGGCGACCGTCAGCGGTCTGACGCGGTTCAATAAGGCGACAGGCTCGGCCATCAACCTGAACTACAGCGTGGCCGACGCACTCGGCAGACCGCTAACGAAGGGCACGGACTACACCGAGACCATTACCGACAGCCGCGGCGTGGCAGTGACCTCCATCGTGGCAGAGGGCGACTACACGCTGACCCTCAGTGGCATGGGCCTTTATCGCGGTTCTTTATCGATAGTCATCGGCGTCGGCCAACAGCCCGAGGACATGGAGGAGGACGGGGATTACCCGTACCCGAACTATGAGCACTTCTACGTCCTTATGCCCAGCGGCTCGAACACGAAGACCGTTACGCTGACCGACAACATCAGGAAGTTCAAGGTGTATGACGACGGTGGAAAGAATGGCAACTATTCTAATAGTTGCAACGCCACGCTGACACTGACCGCACCGGAGGACTACGTGCTGAGGATTTCGGGGAAAATAAAGACGGAAAGTCCTTATGACTATCTGAAAATTAACAATGGCTCGAATATCAGCGGAGGCGAAAAGGAAATCAGCGTCGTCACCAGCGAGGGGCAGACGATGACACTGCTCTTCCACTCCAACAATAGCACGAACTACAAAGGTCTCGACCTCACTGTGGAACTCGTGCCCGAGTTCATCGAACTGAGCGAGGATGCGGGCATCACCGCTGCCACCGCCACGCAGATAGCGGGAAAGAAGGTGCGTTTCCACCGCACGTTCAAGGCCGACAGGGCATCGACGGTCTGTCTGCCGTTCGCGATGTCGAGTATCACGGGAGGAAAGGTATATGAGTTCGTGAGTGTAGCCTACGACGACACGGAGGGCGTAAAGGCGTGGGTGGCCACGATGAACGATGCAACGCCAGGCGGCAATCTGGTGACGCCACCCACCACGGCCAACAAGCCCTACCTCTTCCTGCCCGACATCCCCACGAGCGGCAATGTGGGCGACGATGTGGTAGTGACGTTCAGCGGTACTGCCGACGCGACCGTCGAAGCAGGGGAGAGTACGAGTGGCGAGTGGAAGTTCAAGGGCACGTACACGCGGCTGGAGTATAAGGCCGACGGTTCGGCCAACCTCTCGGGCTACGTCTATGGCTTCGCCTCGACCGACGCTACCGTGGAGGGACACAATGTACAAGCCGGCGAGTTCGTTCACGCCATTGACGGCGCCGGTGTGCCACCATTCCGCTGCTATTTGACGTATGACAACGGCGGGCAGTTTGCCGGTGCACCAGCCATCAGGCGCAGTGCTGACGGCAGCGACGAAGCCCCCAGCCGTATCATCGTCCGACTGGTAGATGCCAATGGCGAGACAACGGGAGTCGGTTCAATTAATAATGGAGAATTAATAATGGATAATTTGGCTGATACGTGGTATTCTCTTGATGGTCGCAAGTTCAGTGGCAAGCCTACGTCGAAGGGATTATATATCAATAATGGACGCAAAGTTGTCATTAAATAAGGAGGATATGATAATGAAGAAACAATATATGAACCCCGCAGTAAAGGTCTACGAGATGAAGCCCGCTTGCATCATCTGCACCAGCGACCCTACCGACCCATACGACCGTGACTTCGGCTACACCCCCGACATCGACAACAACATGAAGCATTTAGCATAAAATGAGATGATGCAGAATAGTAGATTCCTTAACCAAATCCTCGCCGTAGTGCTGACGATAGTGGCACTGATGACGGGGCAGACGGCATGGGCGCAAGACCCAGCTACCATCGGTAGCATCAGTTACAATAGTACGCTGGCAGCCTATGAGATTAAAGACGCGAATGACCTCAATGCCCTGGCCACGTATGTGAATAGCGGCAACGACTGCACGGGGCTGACGTTTAAAGTGACTGGCAATATTGCGCTCGCGCACAATACCGATTGGAATGATGCGACCAGCGACGAGGACAACTTTACCCCGATCGGAAACTACGGCGCTACGACTCCGTATAAAAGCTTTAATGGCACTTTCGACGGGCAGGGGTACACAATCAGCGGCATCCGCATCTATCAACCAGAGACTACCAGGCTTGGACTCTTTGGTCATTTGAAGGGCGCTACCGTGAAGGATGTCAATCTCTCCGATGTTCGCATCAGGGGGAATACCATCGTTGGCGGCATTGCGGGATGGGCAACGAATGGAGGAAGTATCTCCGGCTGCCATGTCACCAATGCCTTCATTGAGGGAAAAGAATCTTTGGGCGGCATCGCAGGCCAAAATACAGGAGCTGTTTCTGACTGTCATGTTTCCAGCACCGTTACCATTAACGCAAATACGAATAACGCCCAAAATCTCGGCGGCATTGTGGGATATATGGGCGGAAGCAGCGGATCAAGAATTATCTCCGGCTGCATCAGCTCTGCCACGCTCACTATTAAGGAAGGTGTCACTGGCTGCAAGTATTTCGGAGGCATTGTGGGCAACACTTCCGGAGACAGCGGCTACAGCTCCAATCCCAGTGTTACAGACTGCTTTGCCATGGGCGTTACCGTCCCTGCTACAGGTAGTTATTCCGGCGCCATTGCGGGGATTATCAAATACACCACCTTTTCTGGCGATTACTATTACAACTGTACCGTAGCTGGGATAGTGAACGTCACCGACAAACCTTATGGATCTATTGGCAGTGGTAATTCAGGACAGGGCGACATAAAGAGCCTGCATATCATCACCTTCGGTCTGGGGCTATCCGGCAGCGGTGGTATTGATGTCAATGGGGATACTTATTACGCTGCGGGCTCGACCGTCACTTTATCCGGCAGTACCAATGGCTATACTGTAACAAAGGACGGCACCAATCCTGCAGAAATTGTTACGGTCAATGAAAGCGGAGGCGTCTATACCTTTACCATGCCCGCTACGAATGTCACCGTGAGCGGTCCGCCGGACTATGCCGGACTTTGGAATGCCGATGCCGACCATGACGGCAGCAGCGAGGAGAAAGCCTATATTATCACTACAACCGCCGGTCTAAAGCTGTTGGCTGATGTAGTGAATACAAGAAACGACCAGAGTGGCGTGTTCTTCAAGCTCGGTGGCAATATCGAGTACACACATACCACTGATTGGAACGATGCCACCAGCACCGAGAATAATTACATTGTGATAGGTAATGGGGGCAATCGTTCATTCTGTGGCACCTTCGATGGACAGGGCTACACCATCAGCGGCATCCGCATCTATAGAGATGGTAAGAATTATACAGGTCTTTTTGGCGATCTGAATGGCGGTACAGTGAAGAATGTAAGACTTGCTGACGCCCGCATTACCGGCAGTTCCAACATCGGCGGTATTGCGGGGTATAACTCTCAGGGGACTGTCATGAACTGCACCGTGGCGTCGGATGTCTGCATCCATGCGGCTGGGGAAAATCATGGCGGCATTGTTGGCCAAAACGTCTCCAGTAACTCGAGTAAAAAAGCCCTTGTCAAGGACTGCACCAGTTCCGCACAACTTACTGTAGCGACGGGTGCTAGTGGAACGCCAATAAGAGGTGGTATAGTAGGTTATAACAGCATGTCGTACACAGAAGTGTCGAATTGCCTTGTTCTTGGAGCTTCTGTCCAGGGTTGGGGTAATAACTGCAATTATCTTGGCGCCATTGTGGGCAAAAATAATAGTGGAACGCTCACCAACAACTATTACAGCAACTGCACCGTTGGAAACGCATCTTCACCGGCCAGCACCAATGTCGGTGCTGGCAGTGATAGCGGCAAGGGCGATGTGACTACCAACGACGGAGCGCGCGGCGTCGGCACGATCACCCTCGGTACGGGGGTATCCATGACTGGCGGCACGACTGTCAAAGTAGGCAGCACGACGTATTATTATGCTTATTATACCGGGAATGTAGATCCGTATGTGATAACCCTCTCGCACAGCGACGCGCCCACGG
>JAEEGG010010513.1_pt1 | contig 20417 bp, 15 predicted proteins | sample 9134161 | NCBI WGS metagenome assembly JAEEGG01 (sample SAMN16246543, study PRJNA631951) | gut metagenome | biome: gut microbiome; feature: rumen; material: CR-attached | host: Bos | place: Iran: Karaj | collected 2018-10 | reverse complement strand
AATATACATAAGATTTTAGTTTTTAGTTCTTAGTTTTTAGATTTTAGAGACCATGCTGACTGTTTTTATTAGTCGCCATGCTTAAAATGATTTTATAAATCGTTATTTCGTTATTTCGTTATTTCGATATCACGTTATCTCGGTAAATGGATAAATGGTAAATGGATAAATGGTAAATGGATAAATGGTAAATGGATAAATGGTAAATGGATAAATGATTAGATTCCGATTGATTTCTGTTCCTTGATGCCTGTTGCCTCGATAACGTTGATGATGTAGTCACCAAGCTTCTCGCACTCAGCAATGATATCCATGTAATAGACACCCATCTGATAGTCGTATAGCTGGTTGTTAATGTCAATGATATTCTGGTTCTTCAGCTGCGTACGGTAGTTGTTAATTTCATGCTCCACATTATAAGATTTATTGATATCAACAAAACGCTGATCACCATATTTGACTACGACACACATGTGATTGAGTGCCTCCTCGTCGAGTCCGAGCATACTGTCGATATGCTCATACTGCTTGTCGGTGAATTCCTTCTCCGTATGGTTACGTTTGCGGGTGATGGTACGGGCGAGGTTATAGCATGAGTCGCCTATCGACTCCAGCTCCGATACCAGCCTGAGCATGTGCTGAATCTCAGTCTTCGACTCGATACTGAGATGCCCGTCAATCACCTGATTGATATAAGCTGCAATTTCCACCTCCATGTTGTCAGTAATGCTCTCATACTTCTCAATACGTGAGAACAGTTTGTTGAACGCCTCACCTTTCTCCATGTGTAGGAGCTCACGGACGAATCCGAACATACGCTGGCATCGTTCAGTGAACACAACAATCTCTTTCTTCGCGTTAAGAATGGATAACTCAGGAGTCTGCATAAGCCCGGCAGAGATGAAGTTAAGCCTTGCGTCCTCGTCTTCTGCCTGTGGCTTTTTCTTGATTACCTTGCACACAATCTTTTCAATCTGCGGCACGAACCAAATCATGATGAACGTGTTGGAGATATTAAACGCAGAATGGAAAATAGGTAGCACGAGCGGCGCAAACTGCTTCTGAGTCTCAAGGTCGGCATCGGGTTCCATCCCGGCAATCGCATAGACCATGGCTCTGAACGGCACAAGCAGACATAACACCCAACATACACCAACGGTGTTGACCATGAAGTGTGAGAATGCCGTCCTACGTGCCGACACATTCGCACCGAGCGCCGCAATGTTCGAGGTGATAGTGGTACCGATATTCTCACCGAGCACAATGATGATACCGAGCTCAAGCGGCATGGCACCTGTGGCACAGATGGTCATGGTGATGGCCATGATAGCCGCCGACGACTGCACACACAAGGTGAGCACGGTTCCGATGACCAAGAATAACAGAACAGTCAGTATGTATGGTATCTCGCCATTGGTGAACTGAGTGAAGAAATTGATGACATCCGGGTTCTCCTCAAGATGCAGGTCCATACCTGTCTGTTTCAGCGTGCCGAGTCCGAGGAATAGGAATCCCACACCGAAGAGGAAATCACCGAAGTTTTTGTGTTTCTTCATATAGATGAGAATGATACCAATGAAGAACGCTATATAGACATATTGCGTGATGCCTCCACCTCCGCCGGCACCTTCTCCACCTGCAAACCCAGCACTCATAATCCATGCCGAAAGCGTGGTACCGATATGCGCCCCGAGTATGACGGAGATTGCCTGTCCGAGCGTAAGCAGGCCCGCATTAACAAACGAGACGGTCATAAGCGTTGTGGCAGTTGACGACTGAATGGCAGCCGTTACAATCATACCCATGAGCATTCCCATGAAACGGTTGGATGTCATTCGCTGCAGCCAGAGCCTCATCTGAGGTCCTGCCATCTTCTGCAAGCCTTCACTTAACGCCTTCATACCGAACATGAGCAACGCGAGTGAGCCTAATAATTTAAAAACGGTGAAAATATCCATAATTCAAGTTTCTGAAATAAAAAAGGAAGTAAAAAAGGGAGTTAATTATGCGAATGGAAAATAAATTGCATGTGGAAGTAATATTTCTTTCAGAAATAGGGAGTTAATGATGCGAATAGAAGTAATATTCCTGTGGAATGAAAAGTTGTTTTTTATAATAAAAAATTCAAAATTAAAAATAAATGGCTTCGCCAAACATTGTGCGAAGATAACGATTTTTAACAAATATTACAAATTTATTACAGATTTATTACAGATTTTTCATGGAAAAAGGTCACACCGTTCAGAATTGCTCAAAAAACATTTAAGCATTTTGAACGGTGCGACCTTTTTATAAGAAAAAAAGAAGACGCACTACAGCGCTTATCTACTTAAAGCGCAAGACGGAATCCAACGGTGCTGTAGCTGTAACCCGGCACGTCGGCATTGCGGTTCGACACGCGACTGTACCATTCACCGCTTCTCCAGCTGCCTCCACGCAGCACACGGTTCGTGCCGGATGATGGTCCCTTGGGATTGTCAGCCGGACTCACTCGGTAGTAGCTTTCGTCGAACCAGTCGTTACACCATTCCCACACGTTGCCACTCATATCGTAGATACCCAACTCATTAGGTGCCTGCATTCCCACAAAGGAAGTACAACGGGTGACTTCCTCAGCAGTTGGCATAGTTTCATCAGATGCTACCACATCAAGGGTATAAGGCACATCCTTGGCAAGTGCCGACTCCACAGCGTCCGCACTCCAAGACACGAGCGAATAGTTATTGCTGCCCGCATATTTGAAACGCTTGCTTTTGGAACCACCTCTCGCCGCATATTCCCATTCTGCCTCCGAAGGAAGACGGAACCGGGCACCGGTCAGCTCATTCAGCTTGGCGATAAACGCCTGGCAGTCGTCCCACGTGACGTTCTCCACAGGACGGTCGTAGCCACGGAATTCTGAGGGGTTGCTGCCCATCACAGCCATCCAGAGTGCCTGAGTCACCTCTGTCTGACCGATGTAAAAGTCAGTCAAGGTCACTTTGTGGGTTGGCTTTTCCTTTTCCTCTGCCTCACTGCCCTGCTCCTTGGTTGCACCCATGGTAAACGTACCGCCCACAACATATTTCATCTTAAAAGTTACGCCATTTGCGCTGAACGTGCGTTCTTCCTGTGCATTTACCGTCAGCAGCATCATCGACAGCAACAGGATTGATACAAGTTTTTTCATTTTACAGGAATATATTGAATAATTTACTTTTCAGGAATTATAGTATTAAAGAAAAATTTTTGAACAGGAATTAATTAATAATGATTACACCAAATGGTGTTACACTAAGAATAGATTTTATTATCAACTGTTAAACAAGTGGTTATAAAGAAGGTTTAAAACACGCTTGTTGGTGAGACACTGATTAGTTGTCAGTTTATGATGGATCACGCTAAACCTTAAACCTCTCCTAAAAAACGGCTTATCCAGTAAATGGCTGACTCGGCGAGAAACTGTGCTCCGTAGTCGTTAGGATGTAAGAGGTCGATGGTCTCATCGGTTACGGCATTATAGCGGAACGGTTTTTGTGGTGATCCATCGCCCGTTCCCGCTGAGTTATTGAAGATGAAGGAGAGCCGACAATCCTTGTCCCAATTGATGGTCGGGAAGCCGAGCATCTGCGCCGCCTTCCGCTGCTGCCTTGCTTTCTCCATATATTCGAATGGCTTGTCGGTATGTCCATAATAAAGCCCCGCTGAGACGACGATGAAAATCTGTGCATCAGGATAAGTGGCATGCAGGCTCTTCGTGAGATAAGCGAGTGAGCCTGCGAATGATGTGCGGATGTCGTCACGGATATGGTTCCAGTATTGATCCTCCACCTCTGGTGAGTCGGCGAAATCGTTGCCTCCTCCCTCAACGAGGATAATATCGGGAGTCCATCCAGCGAGTGAACGCTCACCTTTGAGGAGCCCCACCCCACTGATCATCCGCTGAAGTTTGGGAATCTGACAAGCAAGTGTGTTGTGGTTGCCCTCACAGTCAGCCTGCACAGGGTTCGACGAATACGGATATTTCTCTCTGTCTGTGAAGTGGTCTCGCATCGAGGCACTGGTTACTCCGAGATTAACCACCTCCACATCCGACATCTTCTCCAAGCTGTTGATCCACCTCCGCTGCTGGCAGTAGCTGTCGCCGAGAATGAGCATCTTGCCTAAATGCGGCTTCACCCCGTTGAGAACATTTCCGTAGCCATGAAGTTCGTCGATGGTGGTGACAAAAGGCACACACAACATGTCCGACATCTTTTCTATCTGCCGGCAAAGCGTCATGTCGGCAGTCTCACCCTCTGTCGTGGGTGGAAGAAGGAACACCCGCGCATCACGGCACACGTTCCTCAAAATGCGAATCATGAAATAGAGACATCCACCCACATTATCCATCGAGATATCCTGGTCGGGTTTCGACACAGCCATGCGTTTATGGCGCGCGTTCTTACCAGTGAGCGTGCAAACGTCAGCCACAGGATAGTCGAAGAGCAGTTGGTCGTAGCGGTCGTCGGTGTCGGCTACGCCGTCACAGCCAATTTGGAAAAACACGGCCTTGGGCTGTAACTCAGCCAAATTGTTGTTGGTATGAAAATGGATGACCGCCTGCTTGCTCCTTGCAGGGGCACCACCGAAATCGAATACATGAACTTCCATACCCGTGGCAGCCTCAATCTGAACCTTCCATGGCATCGCTTTTGTGCTGTCGTCGGTGTAGATAACGATATTGGTGGTATCACAGGCATTACATTGACCCTGGACAGCCGATTTGGCGGTGAGTATAAAAGCGAGAAATGCCAGCAGGAATACCGATAATGGAATTATGGTCTTTTTCATTTTACTCTTTCTTTTGATTCTCCGAAAATGGCTTCATAGCATTTCTGTGTAGCTCCCACATGAGTTGCAATATATTCGCCTGCAAGCTGTCCAGCTTTGGCGAGGTAATCCTTGTCGTCGATGAGGCGGTCCATGATTTCAGAGAACGACTGGCTGTCGTGGTATTCAAACGCCCCTCCACATTCCTTCAGCTCCTGCGCCTCATTGAATTTTTTATTATTGGGTCCGAAAATCACGGGCAGCGCATAAACCGCTGCCTCCGGCACATTATGGATACCGTTTCCGAATCCGCCTCCCACCAGGGCAATCTCACCATAACGGTAAATGGAGGAGAGCTTGCCGAAGCAGTCGATGATAAGCACCTCTGCCTCCTTCAACAGGGCGATAGCAGCCATACGGCCACCGTCAGCTATCATCTTCTCCATGTCGGTGTATTTCAGAACCATACGGCCATCCAACATCTTCTGGAGACGGTCCATCCGCGACTCTGCCATCTCATGGGGAGCGATAATGAGTTTCCAGTCTTTCCTTGCCTTGAAATAAGGGATATAGATCTTCTCGTCGGGCTCCCAGCTCGACCCGGCGATAAACACCTTGTCACTGCCGTTTTTGAATGCTTCCACAATCGGGAGGTCGGAAGCGGCACGGCAGATTTCCACCACCCGGTCGAGACGGGTGTCTCCAACGACCGTGGCGTTATGGATATCGATGCTAGCCAAGAGTTCCAGCGATTTCTGGTTTTGCACAAACAGATGAGTGAACTGTCGAAGCACTTTTGCCACATTCTTGAACCGGAAGAAAATCTGTCCGTCACGGAAAATGCTCGACACGCTGTAAAGCTTCGTACCCCGCTTTTTCATGCCTGAGAGGAAGAAATACCAGAACTCATACTTGATGAAGATGGCGATTTCAGGATTGACAATATTGAGAAAACGGTTTGCGCTCCATTTGGTGTCGAACGGGATATAACAGATAACATCAGCACCTTCGTAGTTTTTCCTCACCTCATACCCCGAGGGCGAGAAGAACGTGAGGAGAATCTTATACTCGGGGTGGTTCTTCCTGACCATCTCCATCAATGGTCTGCCCTGCTCGAACTCACCGAGCGACGCCACATGAAACCAGACCACACGGTCGTCGGGGCTGATTCCGTTGCGCACGGTGGTGAGTATCTGCCTGTGTCCTTCCAGGAGTTTTTTCATTTTCGGATTGAAAAGCGAGGCAAGCCATGTGGCGAATGCATATAGAGCCATTGGTATTTACGATTTATCGATTTACGATTTACGATTTATTTTGCTATTCCTTTCATTTTTAATTTGCAGGATTATTTAGCATTTTTTAAATCTGTTTTTTAGCGACCATTAATAACTAACTAAAAACTATTTCAGAGCTGCAAGGGCGTTTTCCATTCGGCGGAGTGTCTCTTCCTTGCCGAGTAGGGCTGCTAACTCATACATGTCGGGACCCTGACCGGTACCGACGAGGCAAACCCGCCAAGCGTTCCAAGGTTTAAAGCCACGTGCCTCCACCCATGCCTCCACCATGTCCTTGATGCCTTCCACAGTGAAGTCATCGATGGCAGAGAGCACGCCGGCAAGCTCGTCCATCTCCTGCCATGTGCCTTCCTTCCAGTTTTTCCTCACAAATTTGTCTTCCTTGTCGTACGTCTCAGGTGCCACGAAGAAGAAACTGGTGAGCGGCCAGAGGTCGCTGATAAAGCTGATGTTGCGTTTTTTCTTGTTGCCCAGGTTGTCGGTGTATTCAATCACCTTCTGCTTCATCAGCTCCACCACCTTTGCCTCTTTCTCAGGTGTGGATTCGATGCCGTTGGATTTCAGAATCTTGTCGAACTCAGGAACCCACTCCTCAGCTGGTTTTTTAAGCAGATACTGATGATTGAACCAGATTCCCTTGATATAGTCGAATCGCGCACCGTTTTTGGAGCATTTTGAGAGGTTGAACAGGTTGATCATCTCGTCCATGCTCATCAGCTCCTGGTCATTACCAGGATTCCATCCGAGCAGCGCAAGAAAATTCACAACCGCCTCAGGCAGGTAACCCTGCTCACGGTAGCCCGAGCTGACCTCTCCGCTCTTGGGGTCGTGCCACTCAAGCGGGAAGACTGGAAATCCGAGCTTGTCGCCGTCGCGCTTCGACAGCTTGCCGTTACCCACGGGCTTGAGCAGGAGCGGCAGGTGTGCGAACCGCGGCATGGTGCCGGTCCATCCAAACGCCTCATAGAGCAACACGTGGAGCGGTGCCGAAGGCAGCCACTCCTCGCCTCTGATCACATGGCTGACCTCCATCAGGTGGTCGTCCACGATGTTGGCGAGGTGATACGTGGGGAGCTGGTCGGCGCTTTTGAACAGCACCTTGTCGTCGAGCACGGATGAGTTGATGCTGACATCGCCGCGGATGAGGTCATCCACATGGATATCGCGTCCCGGCTCAATCTTGAAGCGCACCACATACTGCACCCCATCAGCAATCAGACGCTCCACCTCCTCCTTCGGGAGGGTGAGTGAGTTGCGCATCTGCATGCGGGTGGTGGCGTCATACTGGAAATTCTCAATCTCTTTGCGTTTGGCTTCAAGTTCCTCCGGCGTGTCGAAAGCATAGTAAGCCTTGCCCTCGTCAATCAGCAGATCCACGTATTTCTTGTAGATGTCGCGCCGCTCGCTCTGACGGTAGGGTCCGTGGTCTCCTCCGAAGCTCACACCCTCGTCGAACTTGATGCCGAGCCACTGAAAGGCATCTATGATATACTGTTCAGCTCCAGGTACAAAACGGCTGGAGTCGGTGTCCTCAATCCTGAAAATCAGTTCGCCGCCGTTTTGCTTGGCGAACAAATAATTATACAACGCTGTCCTTACGCCTCCGATATGCAACGGCCCGGTTGGACTGGGAGCAAAACGCACTCTGACTTTATTACTCATATTATTTAAAATCAGGAACTTTTTTACAATTTAAAGATTTATTTAACAATCAATTTATCTGACTATTTGCGGACATACATGAGGTAAGTCCTTACATCAAATAGTACCAAACTGCAAATTTAATGAAAGTTGAGGGAAAAAACAAAATTCTGTTCAAAAATCTTTATTAATGTAATGATATAGTAATCTTTCAAGATACAGAAGTAAAAGAGGGAGTAAATTAAACACTATTGCCCTGCCATGATGTTGATGACTGCCACGACATCAGAGATATTCACTTCGTTGTCGTTGTTCACATCTGCCGCCTTATAGGAAGCCGTTCCAGCCATCTGGTTGATGACCGCCACGACGTCGGAGATGTCCACTTTGCCGTCGGCATTGACGTCACCACGGAGTTGGCTGGCAGCAGGGCTGTACATCACCTTAAAGTTATCGGCATAGAGGTTGATTTCACTGCCGGTGTTGACCGCATTGTCGAACCGCAGTCCGATGGTGAGGGAGCCCGGGGCTTTGAGTTCTGTCACCACTTTCACCGCAAACGCCGTGCCCCATTCCGAGGTCGTAGTGACCGCCGCCGACTCGTTGTTGGCAAAGAGGCTCACGCCATCGTAGTCGGCATGCACGGCAGCGGTGACGGTGTAGGTACCGGCAGGAAGTTCCTCCGCGCTCTGACGCAGGATATATCCTGCAGCGAGGCTGTTGCCTCCTGCGTTCCATCCCTGGAAGGCATAGCCGTCAGTGAGGCTGGAGTGCCATTCGTTCACTTTCACGGGCCATGGTCCGCTGGACCATGGGGTGTCGTAGCTGATTTCCCATCCCGGGCAGGTGGTGACATATCCTCCCGCTTCATTGTATTCGCACTGCTCGAAGTCGAGATTGGTGAACTTGTCGGATATGTCGGTCTCATCGGCTGGATCTTCCTCTGTTTTCAGGAAGGTAGTCAGGCTCATCAGCGCGTCAGCACTCTGTAGCGCATGTCTGCCGCTTTTCCATGTCAGCTGCCAGAATCCGCGGTTATCCCATCCGTCCATCACGCGCTTGTTGCCGTCGGCGTCGGCTCCGTTGCCACACTCCTCCGGCTGCCAGTAGTAAAGTCCTGTCACGCAGTCGAACGATTGTAACAACGCGATGAGGTCTTTGAGGAACGCCGCCTGTCCTGCAGGTGAGAACGCCCAAGTGGCACTGGTGTTGTATGTCAGCTTGCCCTCATCCACGCTGCTGTTGTTGAAATAGCCAGTCTCCACAATCTGGATTTCTTTCTCCTCGAAGGTGTCATGCAGCTCTTTCAGCGTGGATTTCAGCATATCGAGAGTGCCGTGCCACTGAGGGTAATAGCTGAGCCCCATGATGTCATAGTCATCGAAACCGGCCTGCCCCACCCAGTCGTAGAAGTTGATGGTATGTCCAGCATTGGCGGTCCGCTCGCAGTGGAGCACGATTTTGGCATCTGCACAGTCTGATGCCCGTATGCCTTCAGCCGCAGCTGTGAGCAGTGTGGCAAACCGCTCAATCTGCGTTTTGAATGTCGAGTAAGTGCTGTAGAGGTAGAAGGCGTTGGAAGTGGACGCCCCGGCGGCGGTGTCCCACAGCATGCCGTAGCTCACCTCATTGCCAATCTGTATGTAGTCGGGCTTGGCACCGTAGGCGGTCAGGTCGTTTAGCACCTCGGTGGTGTAGCTTTTCACCTTGGCTGCGACAGTGGCTGTCGGTGTGTTTTTGCTGAATCCCCAGCTCTTAGGCATCCACTGTGCGCTCACGTCGGTCCAGGTGTCGCTGTAGAAGATGTCAAGCAGAAACGCCATACCCGCCGCTTTAACGCGTTTGCCGATACGTTTCACATAGTCGAGGTCCTGGCATGTGGCAAGCAGGTTGTCGGCGGATGGATCCACCAGCAGCCTCACCCTCACGGCATTCCATCCTGCCACTTCTTTGAGATAAGTGATCATGCCGTCACTGTAGTAGCTGTTGATTTCATGGCCATCGGCATCAAGCCATACGTCGCCTGCCTGTTCGTAGGCAGGCACAAGGCTGAGGTCGCCTCCAACCAGTCTCTGTCCGGATGTTGAGCAGACCATAGCCATTACAAATGTAATCGTTAACAGTAGTTTTTTTTGCATTGTGTATTATTTGTAGTTAGTGCTGAGGAGAGATATCCGAGTAGTCCGAATAATCAGAATAATCTGAATATTCAGACTAATCAAAACTTATCATCATGCAAATATTGCAAAAATAATCGGGATATGCAATTTTAAACCCTTTGATTTTACGCATTGACACCCAAAACTGCCATTATTTGACACCTTGTCATAATATTTAGACATTTTGTCATGCTTTTCCCACGTTTTTCCCCATGGCACACTACTTGCATTAATATCAGTGAGCCCGCTGAAAAGCAGGTGAAATAAAAAGATAGTTTAATAATTTAAAAAAGGCTTGCGAAAGCGAGCCGTAATAGGAGGACAAAATTATGAGAACCAATTCAATGCGTACAGGCGAATGGCTGCCTGCAATGTTCAACGACATCTTTGATGTTTGTTTGCCAACCAAGACACACAGCACCTCTCCAGCCATTAATGTAATGGAGACCGAAAAGGGTTATCAGGTGGAACTTGCAGCCCCGGGTGCAAAGAAAGAAGACTTTATTGTGGAAATCAACGACGAAGGAAACCTGATGATTAAGCTTGAGACAAAGAATGAGACGAAGGAAGAGAACAAGGAAGAGAACAAGGAGATGCGTTATCTGCGCCGTGAATTCTCTTACACGAAATTCGAGCAGACCTTTGAGCTGCCTGAGGACGTGGAGAAAGAGAAAATCTCTGCAAAGGTTGAGAATGGTGTTCTTTACATCGACATACCTAAGCTCGTGAAGGAGGAAGCTCCGAAGGTTAGCCGTCAGGTGGAGATTTCCTAATAAGCGTACTTTTCTCAAAGGCTCAAAGAGCCACATTCATCACACATAGATTTCAGACATCCAATCTGAATAATGTTTTCATAACAAATTAAGTTTTAAAGGTTAAACATTGTTTGTGCCGCCGCTTGCGAAAGTGGCGGCATTTTTTTTGATTATATTTTTGACTTGGCTTTTTTCACAGGCATTACAAGATTTTTTGGATTTCTTGCATTTTTTCATCTAACTTTTTGAATAATCAGAATTTATTTGTAATTTTGTCGAAATTAAAGAATTATTAAAACCACTTTAAACATACTAAAACACCTAAAGACAATGAAAAAAATGATATTAGTTATGCTGTTGCTCATGCCATGCATGGCTGACGCACAGGAGGCAACGCTGGACCGCACATTCCTTGAACCATCAGAGATTCCGGGCTACGGAACCATTGAGGGAATGGTGACGAAAGGTTCCGCCATCAACGTGACGTATAACGACGGAGTGCCAATGGAAACCATCACCCATACCATCGACCTGCAAATCACCATCACGGACAAGGCAAGCGGAGAGACAAGGGAATTAACACTCTTCTATCCGGAAATGAAAAAAATGATGGATAGCTATGCCGCACTGAAGAAGATTGCACAGTCGCCCAAGTCGGTAAATCTCAAGGAGTATGAGATTGAAAAGCAGACGCTCAACCCGCCGCTCAGACTCAACGAAAGAGGGGTGAAACGCACCTACACCACCGAATACTGCACGCAGGAGTTTGAAGACAGATCCGGCAGATCTCCATACGGCATGAAAATCGGATTCTACACCAACACGGCAAAGAATACCCAATGGTATTTCATGTTCGGTAAATCCACCTCTACCGCCGAAGCCAAAAAATGGAACGTGGTTCAGTCAAGCCCCAACCTGATTGGCGGCTGGTTCGACAAGGCTTTTGAGGTGATGAAAAAGGACTTATAGAACTGAAGTTTTTTAGTGAAAAGTGAATTTTGAAAGGTGTATTTACTAAGGTAGCCTAATTTAGTTACTTTGTTATTCGAAATCAACTTGCTAAGCAACAATAAAAAACCGAAAATGATGAAAAAATATCTTTTACTTGCATTTATCGCAGTCGCTCAGATGGGTATTGCCCAGGAAGCAAGGATGTTTAATATTAATGTGGATCCTTTTGAGATAGAAGGATACGGCATCATAGAGGCTCAGATTCAGACGATTATCAGCAACGTGGATCCTCCTTATCGGCAAGACCTTAACAACCTTATAAAAGAACGCACCCGGAAGAAAAGTACACTGGAAATGACCTACACCAATTCAGATACAGGCGAACACAGGGTCTTTAAATGCAACTCGTCGAAAGTGGATTACCTGTTTAAACAGTTTAACAGGCTGGATAGCCTGGTTAAGGACTCCACCTCCGTCAGACTTGGAAGGACCGGTATCGAGAAAAAAACGCTGACACCCCCCGTTATTCTTTCCGATGACGGTGTGGAATCCACCTATACAGAAGAATACTCCTACAAGTCTGATCCAAGCATATATGGCGGCAGCTCATTTACCATAGGTGTTTACACCGCTGGCAAAGACCAGGCAGTGTGGTACTACCAGTTCGGCACCGCCGAAACAACTGCAGAACGAAACACCTGGCGAATTCTCACAAATGAGAAAGAGAAAGCCTCGTTTGTGGAATGGCTTAAAAAAGCCCGAAAAGCAATGTGATTGAGACGAAGAAAGACAAACATAACTAACAAAAAAAATGAAACGACTGATCCTACTGACAACCTTACTGCTGCTGACAGCAGGAGCAATGGCTCAACGCTCATTTGAGCTAAAAAATTCCGAAGACGGAGGTTCCGTCCTGTATTGTTTTCTTCCCAGCGCAGAGAAATCCACAGGGCGGGCGGTGGTATGCTGTCCGGGCGGCGGCTACCAGCATGTTTGCATGGACTATGAGGGAACCGACTGGGCGCCTTATTTCAACGACATGGGCATCGCCTACTTCGTGCTGAAATACCGTATGCCCCACGGCGACCGCAACATCCCGATGAGCGACGCGAAGCACGCCATCATCACCGTACGCGACAGTGCGGCTGTATGGAACATCAACCCCTACGACGTGGGAATCATGGGCTTCTCGGCTGGCGGTCACCTCGCCTCCACCATCGCCACACATTCCGACTTCGACGCACGTCCGAACTTCCAGATTCTGTTCTACCCGGTCATCAGCATGGACCAGAAAATCACGCACAAAGGGTCGTGTGTGAATTTCCTCGGCGAGGAAGGGCAGAAAGACGCAGACCTGGTGAAGAAATACTCGAACGACAAGCAGATTGTGACCCATCTCACCCCTCCCGCCATCCTGTTCATGGCAGACGATGACGGCACGGTGCCGGTGCTGACCAACGGACTGGCTTACTACACCTCGCTGCGCAGGAACTGCGTGAACGCCTCAATGCATGTCTATCCCTACGGTGGTCACGGCTGGCGTCCCACCTTCCCCTTCTACGACGACATGCGCCAGTCGCTCACCAAATGGCTGAAATCGTTGCCGTCGAATAAGGCCGACGCCATCCGCGTGGCTTGCATCGGCAACAGCATCACCTACGGCAGCGGCATCGACAAGCGCGACAAAGACGGCTACCCGGCACAGCTGCAGAAGATGCTCGGCAGCGGCTACCACGTGCGCAATTTCGGACTGGGCGCACGCACGATGCTCTCCACCGGCGACCACCCTTACATGAACGAGTATATGTGGAAAGACTGCAAGGACTTCAACCCGAATATAGCCATCATCAAACTGGGCACGAACGACAGCAAAACCGCCAACTGGAATGCCGCTCAGTATGAGAAGGACATGCAGCAGATGATTGACGAGCTGAAAGCCCTGCCCAGCCACCCTCGTATCATCCTGGGCTATCCCGCCAAGGCATGGAAAGAGCAGTGGACCATCCGCGAGGAGGTCATCACCGGAGAAATCATCCCCATCATCGACAAAGTGGCGAAACGGAACAAGCTGGAAGTGGTTGACTTCCACACCCCCACCTCCACCTCGTCCGACCTCTTCGTCTCCGACATGATTCACCCCAACCCGAAAGGGGCGAAAGTGCTCGCCGAGACAGCGAAGGAGGTCATTCTGAAATAAGTCTCACAGGGATTAACAAGGAAAGAGGATGCGGAATAGCGCATCCTCTTTTTCTTTCTTAGAAAAGCCTAGGATTACTAGGATTACTAGCTTGACTAGGATAACTAGCTTGACTAGGATGACTAGCTTGACTAGGATGACTAGAAAAGCCTAAAATAAACCAAAATTTTATTTCAGCTTGATTTTGACGATATTCACGGAGAATGCCGGCACATCGAACTCGATGAGTGAAGGCTGAGCCGGCTTGAGCGTGGCAGCCTGCGGACTGATGACATTCGGGGCGTCGAGCGTATTCTCATCGGTGCCTTTCGCCGATGCCAGCCTGATGATCTCCACCGGCTTCTCCACGCTGGCATCGACGGTGCAGTTCTTCAGCCGGATGCTGCCTGGTGCCTGGCCCTCTCCCACGTTCACCACCTTCACATACATCATCTTCGCGTCGTCGTCGATGGTGGTGGAAGCATATACACCCTCCATGCCACCGCCTTTCTGCTTGGCGCAGGCGATGTTGAGCTGTCCGTCGATATAGGCGAAGACGCTGTCGCCACGCACATCCACCTGCAGGTCGTACCAGCGGTTGTCCTCCACTCTGAACCGGTGGTCGCGCGCCAGCTGCACGCGTCCTCCGCCAAATCCCTGCTCCACGTTGTTCTGCATATTGTTCCAGCCGCCGATATTGAACCACGAGTAGTTGTCGCGGTCGTAATAGTCGAACATCACGAGGAAGCCCTCCGCTCCCCGCTCTTTCCGTGCCTGTGCCTTGACGGTGTAGTTGCGGGTGTTGATTACAGGCGGTGCAATCAGGATGGCAGCCTGTGCAGGAGAGGTCTGCGTCACGCTCTGTCCGGCTGGTTTCCACTCTCCGCTCTTTATGGACCAGCTGTCGAATCCCGGCAGCGGCTGCTCCACGCCGTCAACAGTGAGCGTAACGTTTCGGTATTCCGCGGTCGTTCCCCACGTTGCCAGTCCCACCTGGGCTGATTTCTCCTTGGTCTGCTCCTCCGGCTCGTCCTTCTTCAGTTCCCATGTCCATGAGGTCTTAACCACCTGCTTTCCGATGTTGTTGGGGAAAAGCTGCTGCACGTAATACGACGGTGTGCCCATCACCTTGGAGGAGTTGAAGCGAATCATGTCGGGACGCCAGCGTGCGTCGTTCTCGTTGACAAAAATGGGGGCATAGGAGTTCATCACCACCACGTCGGAGTTGTTCTCCATACCCATCATATAGACAGCCTCTCCGAGTGCTGCGTTGAGGTTTCCGATGTCGCCGAACTGACTGGTGACGGCATATTCGCCCACATACACCTTGTGGCTATTGCGCGGATAGGTGTCGTACTTGTCAAATCGGTCGGCAAACCACTTGGGATTGCGGTAATAGTGCTCGTCCACCATATCCACAGGGTGGCTGTTGCGCCATGTCGGCTCGTCGGTACCCCACGACTCCACGTTTCCTATGCATTTCACGTTCGGATATTTGGCTTTGATGGCGTTGTAGAACTGGATATACCTTTCGGGATAGTGGTCGCTCTGGTCGCTGTTGTTGTCCATGTGGAAATTATAGTTCTCGTTGCCTATCTCGATGTATTCCAGGTTGAAAGGCTCGGGATGGCCGTTGTCGGCGCGCATCTTTCCGTATGTTGTGGTGACGGGGCCGTTGGCATACTCAAGCGCGTCGAGACACTCCTGAATCCAACTGTCTATTTTGTCGTAGGGGTCGCACCCGCCGTGCCAGATACCCACATTCACGACGAAGAGGGGTTTAGCTCCGAGGTCCTCCGCAAGCTGCAGATACTCATGAAAACCGATTCCGTCGCTCGTGCGGTATCCCCAGTTCACGTTGGGGTGTCCCGGCCGCTGCTCGATCGGTCCGATGGTGCGTTTCCACCTGAAGGCGTTGTCGGGGCTCTGCTGTCCCTCCACGAAGCAGCCTCCCGGGAAGCGCATGAACCGTGGGTGCATGTCGGCAAGCATCTGTGCCAGGTCGGGCCGCATGCCGTTCTCACGGTTTTTGAAGGTGGGCGGGAAGAGGCTGATGACATCGAGCTGGAGCTCGCCCCCTTTGTCGGTGGTGAGCAGGAACTCTGCTTTCGGATCGTTTCCGGTCGCTGTGATGGTGGCAGTATGCTTCTTCCATTTGGCGTTGAGGTTCACGGGGATCTCCACCTTTCCAAGCCCCTGTCCGTCCTTCGACTGCAAGGCGGCAGTGAGTTTGCCCTTGAACTTCTTGTCGCTCTTTGCCCAGAACGACAACTTGTAGGTGGTGCCTTTCACTGTGTTGATGCCCCAGAAGCCTTCGTTGCGTATGCCGTCGCCCGCCTTGAGCGTCTTCAGGTTCATGGCATACTGGTGGGCATCGTTCAGCGGGTGCTCACGTGTGAGAGTGGGTGCTGCAAGGCCTACTTTGTGCCATGCCGTGATGTTATCGACGAGAATCTTTTCGCCTGCCGGGCGGTTCTGCGCATTGTCGGGTCTTCTGCGCCTGCGCGGCTGTTCCATGGTGTCGTCCTCGAAGGAGCGGTTACAGATAAGCTCGGCATAAAGTCCTCCGTCGGCAGCATGGTTGATATCCTCATAGAAAATGCCGTAGTGCGTAGGGCTTATCTGCGGTCCACGCTGACTGGCGTCAATGGTGATGTTCACCTGTGCCTGGGCGGCTGTTACGGCTGCCGCAGCCATCATTGTTGTAAGTAGTTTTCTCATTGTTATTTGCTTTTTAAAATTCTCTATATTTCGGAAAATAATGAATTTATAGGACAAAAATCTGAAAGATTATTTAGAGGGTATTTTTAATTTCTGCTCCTTGCGGTATTTCATCCTGATTTTGAACTTCCGGAAAAGGTTGAGCGGTTTTTTCCGTATTTTGCCTTTGTAGTTGGCGATGAAGTCATCGACCGCGTCAAGAATACGGTGGCAGTTCTGCCCGTCGAGATGTGCCTCGTGGTGGGCAATAAAGGCACGCATCGCCGTCATAAGCGGTTCGGGACGGCTGAGCGCCTGCCGGAGCGCCTGTTCGATGTCGCCGGTCTGCGTCACGTTGAGCAGCTGCGGTCCTGGCCGGTTGTTCCGGAACGTGACCACCGGCTTGTCGAGCAGCATATATTCGAGGATGATGCTCGATGAGTCGCAGAGCATCACGTCGGTGGCAGCCATCACGTCGGGGCTTGGAGTGAGCGGCAGAAACCGGACGTTGCCGCAGGAGTCGGCAAGCTGCCGTATATCGGCTTTAAGCTCCGGGTCGTTGAGTTTCGGATGGACGGTGACAACCCAGTTCCATTCGCCTGTCTCTGCCAGCCGCCGGATGGTGGGGAATACATTTCTGAGCTGCGTGATGTCCTGTGTGAAAGTGGTGGCGACAAAGACGGTGGGTCTGTGTCCGGCAGCCTTTGCCTCCGGAGCATCGGTCGTCTGGGCTTCCGCCCGCTGCTTCGCACCGATGAGGGCATCGGTCTTCGCCCATCCCGTCTCATACACCTTGAAGGAGCGGTGTTTCGCCTCCAGGCGTTTGAACTCGGGTGTGGATGAGGGTCCCTGGGTGCAGTAGATGTCGTACCACCCACGGATACGGAAATGTACGTCATGGGCATCCGACCGCTTGTTGATGGGGTAACCGTGAAACACCATCACTTTCACTCCCGGGAAGAAGTCGTAGGTGTAGTCACCCGGTGCGAACACCGCCACGGGATTCCATTCACGGGCCTCTTCCCTGGTATGGAGCCGCCGGTCGTCTGCCGCGAGTGCGTCTGCCGCACAGCTGCTCTCCAAATACCATGCAGCCTTGCCTCCACGCCGCTCAATTTCGGCTTGAAGAGGCCGCAGAATGGGTATGGCGTATGCCTGACTGCAGAAAAAAAGGAAATGCCTTTCCATCTTTATTGTTATTTTTTTAGCAAAGATAAATAAAATTGCTTAACTTTGCGACATCAAACATTTAAAACTTTTGAATTATGGCAAAATTTAATCGAATTTTATTGAAGCTGAGCGGTGAGAGCCTTGCTGGCAGCGTTGGTTACGGAATCGACGTGAACCGTCTGAACGAGTATGCGCGTCAGGTGAAGGAAATCCACGACATGGGCGTGCAGATTGGTATTGTGATAGGCGGCGGCAACATCTTCCGTGGTCTTCAGGGCGCAGGAAAAGGCTTTGACCGCGTGAAGGGCGACCAGATGGGCATGTGTGCCACAGTCATCAACTCATTGGGTCTGAGCAGCGCGCTTGGCGCCATAGGCTGCAAGAACCGTGTGCTGACCGCCATCCGTATGGAGCCGGTTGGCGAGTTCTACTCGAAGTGGAAGGCCATCGAAGCCATGGAGCGCGGCGAGGTGGTGATCATGTCGGGCGGCACGGGCCAGCCTTATTTCACCACAGACACCGGCTCATCGCTGCGCGGCGTGGAGATTGAAGCAGACGTGATGCTGAAAGGCACGCGTGTGGACGGGGTATATACCGCCGACCCGGAGAAAGACCCGACCGCAACGAAGTTCCACGACATCACCTACGACGAGGTTATCGAACGAAATCTGAAAGTTATGGACCTTTCTGCCGTGGTTATGTGCAACGACAACAACCTACCGATTTATGTGTTCAACATGGACATCCCTGGCAACCTGAAGAAAGTGATGGAAGGCGAGGATATCGGTACGCTGGTACATAAATAATTAACAATTAAATTTTCAATAAAAATAAAAATGGTGCGTCAGTTTTTTGATGCACCATTTTTAGAACCATTTCCACACAAACAAAAACAAACCTTTTACAAGTAAGCGGCTTTCTCGGATGCCCTATTAAAAACAGCACCACCTTCAGACTTTACGTTCAGACAGGTTTTGTTATTCCCTCTTTCTTTCTCTGGAAAGCCCGAAAAATGAAGTTTGCCAACAAATAAAACAGGCAACCGAAAAGAATCCCTCCCACGGAATCCACCACATAATGGGCTTTCACATAGACAGTGGCGAAGAAGAGAATCAAAGCGAAAGGGAAGAGAATCCAGAAAAACTTGCGGCAGCCCGTTTTCCATGCGAGAATCAGCGTGACGACGGTCATGCCGACATGGCTGCTGGGAAACGCGGCTGTGGGGTGCTCGCCCGCCTCCTGAGCCGCAAGCACCATCTTGCTGAAAGGTCCTCTGACCTCAAGCGGGAGAATTTCCGTATGGGTGCGGAAATAGTCGTGCATCTGAGGGAAGTTGTCGGTCATGCCCATCTCCACCCCGTTGGCACAGTAATAATACTGTGGTCCCGCCACGGGCAGGAACTCAAACACGAGGTAGAACATAAAGAAAGAGGCTAAAAACACGAAAGACGCCCACTTGAACCGCTCATATCTGGCGATGAAATAGAAGAGCACCATCGCAATCATCAGATAGTAATAGGATGTATATCCCAAATTGAAGAGCTCATACCAGAACGTGGATGAGAGCACCTGGTCGAACACGAGCGATGGCTGCAGACCGAACACATGGTAATCGACGGCAGCGAAGATATGGTCCTTGTAGTCGAACAGACTGCAGAACTCGTAAGTCTCCGGATACCAGTAAATCAGCATGGCAAAGAGCCAGCCGGTGCGCAACAGTATCATCGCACGACAAGGATATAGCCTGTAGATCAGCAACATCAGCCCGATGCCAGCCACCACCAGCCCCCTCACCATCAGCATCGACAGCGGACGGGACATACCGCCCCACTCCACCGCGATAATCACCGTAGTGATGAGGATATACACCAATGTGACGGTCTCAAAACTGACGAGACCGTGCGCTTTCTCACGTCTGAAATACCTGGATAATCCTGAAAACAATCCTGATGAACCCATCCGGTCAGATTACTTTAGCCAGCCATGCGACTTATACCAAGCCGCCGTCTCCTTCACACCCTGCTCCAAATCCCATTGTGGCTGATAGCCCAGCTCAGTGAGCATCGGCTCGATGTCGCAGTTCCAGTTGCGCTGGCTCATGATCTTGAACTTGTCGCTGTTGAGCGTCGAAACCTTGCCACGAATACCTGCGAACCACTCCGATACGGCGCATACCATCCGCAGCACGAACAGAGGTGCCTTGATATGCAGCACCTTGCCCACACCCAGCTCCTTCTGGATATAGTCGCTGAACTGACGTGAGCTGTAAATCCTGCCGTCGCTCACATGATAAATCTTATGGTTCACAGTCTCTATGCCGTCGGCAAGCACCTTGTTGACAGCTGCGAAAATCGCGCCAACGAGGTCCTGAACATAAACGAAAGTCAGCTCCTGCGGCTTGAAACCCACGGAAAAGTCGATATGCTTCCTGATGCTCTTGAACTGGAGGAAGTAGTCGCGCTCACGGGGACCATAAACCCCTGTGGGGCGGAAGATGACGTATGGGAACTCCCATCCTAAACATTTCAGGTAGTTCTCGCTCTTGCCCTTGCTCGTGGCATAAGCGGTGTTTGGCTGCGGCTCGTCGGTGGCACGCATCGGCTCATACACGCCGGGAGTGGATTCAGCGGATGCATCCTCACCCGCTTTTGCCGCTGCAGCAGTTGTACGCTGCACCTTACGCTCCTCCTTGATAGGACCGAGCACACTCAACGAACTCATATACACGAACATCTTGGGAATCATGTTCAGCTCCTTCAGCTCCTCCACGAGATTGACG
>JAEEGG010010512.1_pt1 | contig 20421 bp, 22 predicted proteins | sample 9134161 | NCBI WGS metagenome assembly JAEEGG01 (sample SAMN16246543, study PRJNA631951) | gut metagenome | biome: gut microbiome; feature: rumen; material: CR-attached | host: Bos | place: Iran: Karaj | collected 2018-10 | reverse complement strand
TTGAGATAGAAGAGATTCGGCAGATCGATGCCCGCGTTGTTGATGAGGACATCGACAGGACCCAGCTGTTCCTCGATCTCCAGGATCATCGCATCGACTTCCTCTTCTTTTGACACATCCGCCTGTATCGCCAGACACCTGACATCATGATCTTCAGTGATCTTCTTCCGGAGCGCAAGGGCTTCCTTTTCCGAATGACACCAGTTGATGACGATGTCGTATCCTTTTTCTGCCAGCTCAATAGCGATGGCTCTTCCAATGCCGGTCGCGCCGCCGGTGATCAGTACGATCTTTTTCATATAGTAAAAAGAGCTTGATTAAGCTCTTGATACGTACTTCCCTTCATCCGTTGAAACGATGATCGTTTCGCCCTGTTCGATGAACTGCGGGACTCTGATGGAAAGACCTGTCTCGGTCATGGCGTCCTTGGTCTGAGAACCCGGAGCACCCTTGATCGCCGGAGTCGTATCGGTGATGACCAGATTGACTGTTGCCGGCAGAGAGACGTTGATGACATCGCCTTCAAACAGCATCAGCGAGACCTGCAGACCATCGGTGATGAAATACTTGTTGAAACCGATGACTTCTTCAGGAAGCTCGAAAGTCTCGAAAGATTCCATATCCATGAAATAGAAGGTGTTGTCTGACTCATAAGAGAAATTGACGGCCTTCTTTTCGATGTTGGCTGCTTCGAACTTGACATTGGCGTTGAAGTTTCTTTCCAGAGTGTTGCCGGTCTTGAGGTTCTTCATCTTCGTCCTCAGGATGGCTGCGCCTTTGCCCGGTTTTACATGCTGGAAATCGATGACCTGCCAAGGGTCACCATCTACGATTAAAGTTAAACCTGTTTTAAAATCTCCTGATTCAATTGCCATAGTGTTTTCTTCCTTTTTTACTTGAATATTTTATCAGATTTTCTATGCTGATATCAAATCCCTACAAAAGAGATCTCTCCTCTTCCTTGTGCGTCCTGATGTAGCGGCTCCATTTGATGTAGCCGTAGGTCGTGTTGGTGAAATAGCCCAGCTTCAGGATCAGCAGGACATATTGGCCCGCCAGTATGTTGATGATCGCTTCCAGCAGAGCGCAGATGTACCAGGCGATCCACTGTTCCCTGAGCCTGAAAAAGATGAAGAGACCGTTGGCGATGCCGACCGCCGAAGCGCAGGCATCCAGATAGATCACCAGGAGCTCCAGATCTCTTTGACCGGCCATGAAGTCGGAAGAGATGTCCAGTCCGCTGATGAAATAGCCGACGACCACGGTCCACACGGCGATCGCCGCGATGATGAGGACTTCCTGATAGCCCTTCAGTCTTCTGACCATCGTCAGTTCGTCTTCGACCTCATCCTTGTGCTTCGTCCAGTTGATGAAACTCAGGATGTCGATCGGCAGCCAGAAGAAGAGGGTGACGGCCATCGTCGCAAAACGGTACATCAGCACCAGACAGATCGCGATCTCCGTGATCTCGACCAGGACCGACACCAGGAAGTTGTATCTGGACTGCTTGGAGATCAGCAGTTCACAGAGGATGTTCAGGAAGGTGTCCAGCAGATACAGCAGCATGATCCAGATACCGTTGACGCCGTTCGCGCTCTCTTCCGGGAAGATGACCGCAAAGATCGTCGCCAGTACCATGATGGTCATGAACCAGCACTTCTCATAAGTCGTGAAGAAAGAACCGAAGAAAAGGACCACACAGATCGAGACCGCCAGTATCAGCAGGGCGTTCGCCAGATTGAAAAGAGGCATCAGTTCAGCCGCCATCGTCTGCCGAAAGACTTCTTTCACGCCGTCCGGCTGCGGATCCTGATGATCGAAGAAGAGCTTGGTCCCGTTTTCGCTCTCATAGACATGGGCTGTGATCGTCTCGTCTTCCAGTTTCAAATAATCCTCATAGGTGTACGTCACGATCAGCCGTCCCTCATCGTTCACATAAACGACATCGCAGACCGTGGAATCCTCATCATAGTCCTCCGCCTCGAGATCCCTGACCATCTCGGTGCTTCCCAGGTAAGTCAGCTTGCCCGGGTCGGCATCGATCTTTCCCGTTCCGATAACAAAAGAAACAAGGGCCGCCAACAGCGAAAGCACCAGCAGCACAATCTCGGCGGTTCTCACTTTTTTATTCGGTTCCATGTATCTCTTCAATGTCTCGTGCATATCTTCTCCTCGCGTTTCTCATATATTATAGCCGATAGAAGAAATGAAAAGATTATAATTGAACTGTGAACGAAAAAATGAAAACAGAAGAAATGACAGAGAGATTTCTGCAAAAGACATACCGCATCATCGACGTCCTTCCCGAAAGAGTGAGCGAAGACAGAGCGTCACAGTACTTTGTGTTCGACGACTATCTCCGGAACGAAGACAATATCAAAGATCTGCACAAGAGGTTCATCCGCCTCTTTCTGAAACTGGAATGCTACTACGAGATGAGTGTCTCTTATGATCTGGAGACATACGAAAAGGATCCCGCGCCGGATGAACTGGCAGACAGGATCCTGGATCTGCATCAAAGCGATCGCCTCAGAGTCTTTCTGAGCGATCTGATGATGATCGACTACGACGCCTCTGACAGCAACATGACTGTCTATGGGGAAGACGCCCAAAGACCGGACCTTCTGAAGGAACTGGTCCTTTCCGAAGGCCTCTTCCTCTGGAGACCGGAAGATCAGTAACTTGCGTTCAAGGGATCAGGATAGACCGACAGCTCTATCATGATCCTTTCTTTTTCAATATCGCACTCACAGATCTGAGCCAGCACCAGATAATCCTCGTTGTTCAGGTAGCGGCTCATGTCCTTTTCATCCGGCAGTTCGATGGTACCGTATCCTTCCAGATGATCGATCTTGCACTGGACGATCCTGTCTCCCATATATTCCGCCAGAACGCCGTCTCCCTTCCGGCAGCGTTCCATCTCTTCTTTCCCGTAATCCTGCAGGAGATATCTTCCTCTCTGGATGCAGTCCTCTTTTTTCAGATCCAGCTTTTGATAGACGCCGATCAGATAGCGCAGTTCCCCGCTCTCCTCGTCCGCATAGACGAACTGTATCTTCGCATCCGAGAGATCCGGGATCTCTTCTTTCCCGTATCCGAAGATCTCCGCATCGTGATCCAGCAGCAGCCTTGAGAACTCGAAAGCCTTGTCCGCCATGAAGATCTTTTTGAAACTGACGATGGAAAAATCGATGAAGATGCTTCGCTCCAGGACCCTGATCAGCCAGGCATCTCCCGCTTTGGCATTCAGGCTTTCAAAGCAGCGCTGCCGGATCTTTTCGTAACACAGCCTCTCCGAGATCTCCTTCTTCGTGATGAAATAGGGTCTCAGGTAGGATCTTTCGATGCTGTCCTTTTCCAGTTTTCTGATCTTTTCTTTCAGAATGGCATATTCTTTTCTGACTTCTTTCCTATCGATGAATGAATGACACATGATGACCTCCGTTTTTATGATTCAAGTCCATCTTATGGAAAGAAGATCATCGCGCATATGTCCGGATAGAAAGCCGGAGCATCACGCTCCGGCTTCTTTCATGTTCTGATAGATGAAATCGGCGATCTCCCTGTTGCCCGTCTCATTTGGATGGACGCCATCAGCGAACCACTCTTCATGTCCGGCCGTATGTTCGTGCAGGTCGATGAGCTGCAGGCCTTTTTCTTCAGCGGTCTTTTTGACGATCCTATAGATCGGACCGTCTATGTTTTTCATGTCGATATCAAAAAGCACGACACCGCTCTTTCTATCAACAAAACAGGATGGCGGACTCATCAGGATGACCTTCGATCCTTCTATCTCCATATACTCGGAAACGAAACGATCCAGTTCCTCCTCATATCTCTTCTCATCCCAGTTATACGGTTTGGCATCGTTCGTCCCCAGCATGATCAGATAGATGTCTGCCTTGATCTCCTTTGAGATCGGATAGAACTTGTCGGCCTTGTAAGGGTAGTCTCCCTCGTCCTGCAGGGTCCTGCCACTGATCCCGTAATTCAGGACCTGATATCCCTTTCCCAGTTTTTCTTCCAGGAAATGTTCCCAGGTCGCTTCCTTCTTTCCGTTCACGCCGGCTCCGAAAGTGATGGAATCACCCAGGCACGCAATGTGTATCTTTCCTGTTTCCACCTCCGGTGTCTTGGGCACCGCCAGATACTTCAGCATAAAATGTTCGATCGTTTTTCTGAAACTCATATGCATATGCCTCTCTGCTTCTATTCTAACAGGAAGAAAAAGAGTTCATCAGTCATCCCGTGATATGATGGATGCAAGAGAAGGGAGAACGGATATGGGAGGATTTGAAAACAGGGTCACCGTCATCACCGGTGCGAGCCACGGGATCGGACTGGCCATCAGGAAAGCCTTTGAAAAAGAAGGCTGCAGGGTCTACGCCATCGATCTGCGGGGAGAGGACTCTTATATCGGCGACATATCCGAAAAGAGAGTCCTTGAAGACTTCGCTTCTTTTGTCCTGGACAGGGAAGACAGGATCGACTACCTGATCAACAATGCGCCGCCGATCAGAAAAGGCATCAGCGACTGCAGCTACGAAGAATTCGAGAAAGCGCTCAGGGTCGGCGTCACGGCACCTTTCTATCTCAGCAAGCTCTTCAAAGACCATTTCTCAAAAGACAGCTGCATCATCAACATCTCCTCGACCAGGGACTCCATGTCCCAGATCGAAAGCGAATCCTACGCGGCAGCCAAGGGCGGCATCCGCGCCTTGACTCACGCGCTGGCTGTAAGCCTGCAGGGAAGGTGCCGGGTCAACTCGATCTCCCCGGGCTGGATCGATACCGAATACAGGACCTATGAAGGCCCCGACGCCGATCAGCAGCTGGTCAAACGGGTGGGAGACCCGGACGATATCGCTGACGCTGTCCTCTATCTGTGCAGCGACAAGGCTTCCTTCATCGACGGAGCGAACCTCGTCATCGACGGCGGCATGTCAAAGCTCATGATCTATCACGACGATCACGGCTGGAAACTTGAGGAATAAAAAAGAGGCTCACGCCTCAGATGAAATGTAAGGAGACTTACATTTTATTTTTGATCTTCCGGATCGCAAAGCCGATCAGGAAAGTTCCAAGCAGGATCACCAGATAGAAGAGGAATCCGATCGGATAACCCCAGCTCAGGAAACCGTACCAGTCGTTGTAATGCGGCCATTCACCGATGCCATTGATGATGTTGTTGCCCATGTAACAGACACCATAGAGACCCATGGGGGCCGCTGCCAGCAGGTTGTCTCTCAGAGTGAAATTCTCCCTGTTCCAGAACAGCACCTCCAGCAAGGCACCGAGCGGAACGACCAGATGCATCCAGAAACTCACGCCTGTGAACATGGCGATGTATCCAAAAAGCGGACCCAGGAACGTCAGTACGACGATCATCGTCAGCGTGACGGAGACGGCTGCCGCATATTTGATCTTCTCGTTGCCGTTGTACAGCCAGACCAGACAGGCGATCCCTTCAAAGAGGTTGGAAAGGACCGTGAAATATTTCAGGGAACTAAAACCCCTCGCTGTCAAGGCGGTGCCGGAAAAGACGAAGACCATCCTGAGCCAGGTGACCAGGACGATGATGAAGAGGACGATGTTCAGGATCTTTCTTTTGTTCATTGATCTGCTTCCTCCATTAAGATAGCACCTTTATGAGCGGCTGTCTCATCCCATACCCTTTTCTTTCGATACAAGGCGGGCATCTGCCGATAAAAAGCCCATCAGATATGATACACTGCAAGTGACATGAAACTGCTGCTGCAATTATCCAGGGAAGCGATCCGCTATAAAGGCCTCTACTTCATCGCCATCCTCTCCACGCTGGCACTGACCTTCGTCAACCTGAGTGCGCCGAAGGTCCTTTCTTCCATGACCGGCATCGTATCCAGAGGGATCGATGAAGCAGGGCTTGCGCAGATACAGAGACTGACGATCGTTCTGATCTGTCTCTACCTGCTCAGGATACTCTTCCGCTTTTTAAGCAACTATATGGCCCACAAGGCCGCCTGGTACCTGGTCGGCGATCTGCGCACGCGGACTTACGACAAGCTCCAGAGCATGCACCTGGGCTTTTTCCACGACAAGCAGACCGGTGACCTCATGAGCCGCGTCGTCAACGACACCCGCGACTTCGAGCTCCTCTATGCCCACATGATCCCGGAATCGATCACCAATATCGTCACCTTCCTCGGTGTCCTGATCGTCCTGCTGACGATCAACGCCAGACTGGCGCTCATCACCTGCGCTCCCATCCCGCTGATCCTGATCTCGGGCGTGATCTTCTCCAGGAAAGTCAGGCCCTACTTCCGCATCTCTCAGCAGAAGATGGGCGAACTCAACGCCAAGCTGCAGGACAACCTCTCCGGTATCCACGAGATCCAGTCCTTCGGTCAGGAAGCCTATGAGACTTCCAGGATCGATGAAAAGAACTTCGCCCACGTCAAGGCGATGCTGCAGGCGTTGAAGATCTCCGCGATCTTCCACCCTTCCGTCGAATTCGTCTCTTCGATCGGGACCATACTGGTCGTCGCCGTCGGCGGTTATCTCGCTTATTACAACGGCCTCAGGGTCGAAGACGTCGTCGCCTTCCTCTTGTACCTGTCGCTTTTCTATGCGCCGGTCACCGGACTGGCAAACCTGCTGGAAAACATGCAGCAGTCGCTGGCAGGAGCTGAAAGGGTCCTCATGATCCTGGACGCCCCGTGCGAGATCAGAGACAAGGAAGGGGCCGTCCCGCTCAAAGACGTCAAAGGAGAGATCACCTTCGATCACGTCAGCTTCTCCTACATCAAAGACATCCCTGTCCTCAAGGATGTGTCCTTCAGATGCGCACCCGGACAGATGCTGGCACTGGTCGGACCTACCGGCGTAGGCAAGACCACGATCACCCAGCTCATCTCCCGTTTCTATGAACCGGACGAGGGAAGGATCCTGATCGACGGTCAGGACATTCAGGATGTCACGATCGGATCCCTGAGACAGAACATCTCCGCCGTCCTGCAGGACACCTTCCTGTTCAACGGCACGATCGCCGAAAACATCTCCTATGCCAGACCGGACGCCACGATGGATGAGATCAGGGAAGCCGCAAAGGCAGCCAATATCAGCGAAGAGATCGAAGCAATGCCCGATGGCTACGATACAGTGACCGGTGAAAGAGGTGTCAAGCTTTCCGGCGGACAGAAACAGCGCATCGCCATCGCCAGAGCGATCCTGAGACGCTCACCGATCATCGTCCTGGATGAAGCGACAGCCTCCGTCGACGTCGAGACCGAGGAACAGATCCGCGACGCCATCAATTCCCTTTCCGGACGCAAGACCATCATCGCCATTGCCCACCGTCTGTCGACGATCCGGCACGCCGATCAGATCCTGGTCATCGAAGAAGGAAGCATCATTGAACAGGGAAGCCATGAGCAGCTCATGAAACTGAACGGCATCTATGCCCGCATGAACAAAAAGAGATCAGAATGATCTCTGATCCCCAAAACGGTCCCTCAACTCTTTTAGCAATAAAAGAGTTTTTTATATCAGGCCATAGTGTTTCAAACCATTATAGACGCCATCATGATCGATATCGGTCGTGATGAATTCCGCCACCGCCTTGGTCTCGCTGGTCCCGTTGCCCATCGCGATCCCGTGACCTGCCGCCTTCAACATGCCGATGTCGTTCATCCCATCGCCGAAAGCATAGGTGTTTCGGATATCGATGCCCAGTTTCTCAGCGACTGCAACGATCGCATCTCCCTTGCCGACATCGATGACCGTCATATCCGCCGAAGGATGAGGGCCATGCGGATTGAGGATGCAGATGTCTGACAGGGCATCCCTGATCCTGTCCCTGTGCGGAATATCCCTGAAATAGATATCGAAGTTGTAATACTCATCGTCCGTTTCATCAAGACCCTTCAGAAGATAACCCGGATCGCCGACCGCCTTCATGTATTCGAAGCCTTCTTCCGGTCCTTCGTAGTATCCGTGTTTCAGCGTGTGGAAAACGTAGCCGGCTTCCAGCTCCTTCAGTCTGCCGACGAGTTCCTCGATCTGATCCCTGCGCAGCGGCGCGGAAAAGATGAGCTCCTCTCCGACATAGGCAAGCCTGCCGTTGTGGCAGATGCAGCCGTCGGCATATTTCGCAAAATTCCTTTTGACATAGTTCACGTTGCGGCCTGTGCAGATGAAGACGAGATCGCCTTTTTCCCTGGCCAGTCTGATCCCCTCTTCGGCGCTGGCAGGAACATTCCTTTCTATCGCCAGTGTTCCATCGATATCAAAAAACAAGAGCTTCATCATTCATTCCTCCGCCTTTTTCCACACCGCTTCCCTGTCCGCTTTCAGATATTTCTTTCTGATCTTGCAGATGTAAGGGCTGAAGGGCTCGTCGTCCCCGTGCAGCATCGTGCATCTGGCTTCCATGACCTGACCCAGCAGCAGGAAGGCTTCCTGCGGCGTGAACCCGTAATCATCCGTCATCCAGTCGATCAGCTCATGACAGGCTTCGACAAAGGAGTCCTTGATCCTGATGTTGTTGGCGATCGTCATGATGTAGTCGTCGTTCTCCAGCCTTATCCACTTGTGCGCCTTCTGTCCTTTGAGGACATCGACTTTCAAAGTGACTTCAGCCCGGCATTCGATGCCGCCGCCGTGCGGGATCTCTCCATCGCCCATGATCGCGTGGCAGTCCCCCACATGCAAGAGGGCTCCTTCCACATTGACGGGCAGATAGATGGTCGTGCCGTTCGTGACTTCCTGGACATCCATGTTGCCGCCGTTGAGATAGGCATAGCGGGTCGTCTGTTCCTCTTGCGCCGAGGCCGTCGCGATCGTGCCGATCATCGGGATGACGGGCAGCTTCAGATCTTTCGACCATTCGATCTGATCATCGCTGATCTCCACCGTCTTGGTGACCACATCCCAGTCGTTGGGATAGATGAGCTGCGTCAGCCTTGTCCGCCAGCCGGCAAAACCGGTATACCCGAGTTTACCTGGCTTCACATCAAGGACCCTCACCGCCAGGGTATCGCCCGGACGGGCATCTTCAACAGCGACCACGGTACAGAGATTCGGTCCTCTTGATTTGGACGGATCCCAGAGATCATCCACGGACTTCAGCCAGGCCCCGCCATTGAGTTCCGTTTCCACCAGAAAAGTCTCTCCGCTGCTGACTGTGAGAGCGGGCGGATTTGTTTTTGATATCACGTTGTAGACATGATCCCTGCTTGCCTTGCGCATGGTCATCCTCCTTTTTTCATATAAAGAAAATGATGATCCTTATCCCGATCATCATCTTCCTGATCTTTCATTATTCTCCGGCTGTGTAGTAGTTCAGGTTCAGCGGCTTGAGATCCATGAGCTTGACATTGCCCTGCAGATCTTCGTTCCAGGTCATGAGATAGATCTCCGACTTGGCATCTTCGGCCGTGCCCTTGCCTCTGACCAGTGCCATGTAGTTGGTGCCGTTGACCAGCTGTGTCGCCAGCAGCTGCAGCGGTTCATAAGTCATGTCTTTCTGCGACTTGAGGAGCTTTTCAAAACCGGTCTGTATCGGCTTAGGCAAGGTGCTCTTCTTTTCCGCTTCCCTCACCGTCCAGCTCAACGTGAAGTCGTTGTTGTCGGCGTCCTTGGTCATGACGTTTGGCACCTCGATCTTGTTGATCGACTTCAGTTCGCAGTATCCATCCGTGTCCTTGTATACGACGATGATGTAGTAGTCGCTGCTTGGTGAAGCGCTCGCTGTCTCGCCCTGTGCCAGATATGCGTATCTCAGTCCGGATACCAGCTGTGTCGCCAGGACTCTGACCGGCTTGTAGGAAACGCCTGTCAGGCCTTCCAGCGCCTTGTCAAAGATATCCTTGTCGTCGTTTTCCAGAACGGCAGTATAGGTCTTATAGATCTCCCAACCGCCCAGCAGTCCGCTTTCAGCAGACGGTCCTTCGACAGTCTCTTCCTTATTTTCCTCCGGCTTCTGTACAGGCTCTTCCTCTTTTTCGGCAGGTGTCTCTTCCGTCTTCTTGTCGGACGTATAGATGAGGGAGAACGCGTCGCCATCTTCGACCTTCGTTTCTCTGATGGTGCTGTCGCTTTCCTTGTCACCCGCCACGAGTTGCCAGAAGTCTTCTCCTTCGACTTTCACACCGTTGATCTCTGTGATCCTGTCTTCATCCATCTCAAAAGAGAGACCAAGGGTCTTGTTCATCTCATAGAGAGCCTCAGCCAGATACTCGGCCTTGACTTCTGCTGAATAAACGTAATTGTTTCCTTCCTTATCGACGACAGTGACCTTGATCACCTTCTTCTTTGCACATGCGCAAAGACTCAGCATCATCAGCACTGTCAGGAATACAGTCAATATCTTTTTCATATCATTTCTCCAATCAGATCTTATAGTGATCATTTTTTCTGTAAACAGATGGTGATACCGCAGCTCACCACTGATATATTCATCAAAAGAACTTCCTGCGTCACATCTTTGTGACGTCTCTAATCAATATTATACAGAATTACGGCTTCAGAACGCTTGAATCATTTTATCTGCAGTTTTTCTTTCGGCAGGCCGTCTTCTGTACCTCGTCTGATCGAAAAGATATTGAATAATATTTTAAATTCGACGAAACTGATACTATGAACGCAGAACTTTATCCGATGATCTTCAAAAGGAAGTCCTTCCACACCTTCAAGGATCACAAATCAGGCAGATATTTTTATCAGGACGATCAGATCCCGGAAGAAGGATATGATGAGATCCTGCAGACCTTCGATTCCCTTGTGCCTCTGTATCCTGAGATCAGGGTCAGGATCAGGATCGCTGAAAACGAGGAGACCAGCTGCACGCGCGGCCAGGAAAAAGTCATCCTCTTCTACAGCGAAGAGAAAGAGAATGCTTTGATGAACATCGGCTATCTAGGTGAACAGCTGGACCTTCATCTCGCTTCAAAGAACATCGGCACTCTCTGGTTCGGACTGAACAAGAAACAGATGCCTGATCATGAAGGGTTGAAGTATGTCATCATGATGGCGATCGCCAAGGTACCGGAAACAGCTTTCCGAAAAGACATGTTCAAAGCGACGAGAAAGGATCTGACAGAGATCTGGGAAGGTGATGAGATCTTCAATGTCTCTGACATCGTCCGCTTCGCTCCCAGCGCCTGCAACACCCAGCCCTGGACCGTCAGGAAAGACGGTGACCATCTTTCGGTCTATCGTTATATCAGCCCCAAAAAGAAAGGCGTCATGCCCAGGGATGGACTCATCCACTATAATCACATCGACATCGGCATCTTCCTCTGTTTCCTTGAACTGTCTCTTGAGCACGAGGGGATCACATACGAGAGGTCTCTTCACCCCGATATCCGGAACGATGAACTCAATCTTGTCGCCACTTACAAGTTGCTGTCATCATAAAAAATATCGATATAATTGAAAAGGATATATAAGGAGGATCATTATGGCTAACAGTTCAAGATTTCAGGTCATCGAGACCGCAAGCGGGGGATTTGCCTCGGAGATCAAGGTCGTCGTCGACAAAGAGACGGGCGTCAACTACATGTTCATGCATGAAGGATATGCCGGAGGACTCACTGTCATGGTCGACGAGAACGGCGATCCGATCGTCAGCGACGTCAGCGAACTTTACTGATCGCAGCCGTTTTAAAGCACTTCGTTTGCCAAAACAGAGAAGCTTATATAAGATGAGGGAAACAAAGGAGTGAAGTGACAATGATCAAAGTATACGGGAGTCTGAAGTGTCCTTACTGCGTCGTCCTGAAAGAGAATCTCGACCGCAATCATGCCCCATACGAATTCATCGACATCCTGGAAAGCCTCGGAAATCTCGGAGACTTTCTGGCAATACGCGACAGGGAGCCTGTCTTCGATCACCTGAAAGAGATCAACGACATCGGCCTGCCTGCCTTTATCGATGAAGCCGGCAAAGTCCGTATCGACTGGGAAAACTGGCTGACGGAGAACGGCTACACGATCTTCGTTCCGGAATCGACACTGACACAAGGTCAGGCCTGCAGCCTCGACAGAAAAGGCTGCTGAACAAAACAGAAAGAAAACTCCCGAACATAGCGAAACTCGCTTTGCCGGGAGTTTTTGTTTTTTATTTGCGAAATGACGTCTGATCAGTTGAGGCCGTTCACTTCACCGATGGCGATCTCTATGTGTTCGCCTGTGATCTCGTCGTTTCCTGAAGGATTCATTGGATCCTCACCGCTGTAGTCCCGGTAATAGATGTGGCCGTTGTTGACATAGTTTGCCGCATCCAGACGGAACTGCGGACCGAAATCGCCTTTGTTCCAGATGATGTCTCCGTTGTTGATGAACTGTCCGTCATTGAATCTGAACTCGCCGCCGCCTCTCAGGACCAGTTTTCCGTTATTGACGTCTTCACCGCCACTGATCACAAAGACATGCCCTCTTTCCTCGTTCTGGATCCCGTCTTCTTCGATCACGAAAGAACCGTAGGTATAGGAGTCGCACATGCCGCCCGTATAGACACCACCGTTTCTGACGATGATCGTTCCGTAGTTGTTCCTTCTGCACATCCCCATCTCAAATCCGCCTTCAATGATGAGGGTACCATAGTTGTCGACCGTGATCTCTTCTCCGTTTCCTAAAGGGCCGCCACCCAAAAGAACGCCGTTTCTGACGATGATCGTCTCATTTTCAGGAATGGTGATGCTGCTGAGGATCTTGATGTTGTGTACATCTTCCTTGTTCAAAGCGCTTTTCAGCTCTTCGAATGAATAGACCGGCTCGTTGATCGATCTGACTTCGAATGGGAAACCGCTGATCGCTTCGGCCTGATTGACGAGGTAGTCGGCGCTCACGTACAGCGTCTTCAGATCTTTCAGCTGTCCCAGTTCAGAGATGTCTTCGATCTCGGTCTCTGCGATGTTCAGGACCTCCAGAGACTGCAGCGCCGATATGCCTCTGATATCGATGCCGTAGTTGTGCGAGATATCCAGCAGCCTCAGTTTATCAAGACCCAGGATCGCTTCGATCGACCGGATCTCGTTGGCGCAGAGGCAGAGCTCTTCCAGATTGACCAGCTTTGAAAAATCAGAGATGTCTTCGATGTGTCCGGTGGCGACTGTCGAATCCTCCAGACTCACCAGATCATTGAAGCCGTCTTCGGTCAGGATGAAGTCGGCTATCACATAATCCTCTTTCAGTTCTTCGCCATACACATAGACCTTTCTGATCTCACTCAGATTTCCGGAGATGCCCAACTGACCAAGCAGGGAATCGGACGATCTGAACGGATTCAGGATCAGGATGAAGAGACCGATCAGGACGAGTGCTCCAATGGCAAGACCTGTAAGCGTCGTCTGCTTCCTGGCCGCCTTCTTCTGTTCGGCTGTGATCTGCAGGTCATTCAACAAAGGCGAATTCAGGAGGCTCTTTCTGAATTCTTCTTCCGATATCCTGTATTTCAGTACGCCCTGCGTCTGTCCCAGCATCATGGAAAGGCCCGGAGTCAGCTGACAGTCTTCCAGGAAGACCGAGATGATCTCTTTGTTCTTCAGCGAAGCGTAAGAGACTTCTTCATTCAGAGATCTGTCATTCATCATCGCATCACTGACAAAAAGCAGGACGGCTGCCGCCATCCCGATGCAGTCTTCATATTTCTTTTCTTCGTAAGAAAGTTTATAGCCGTTCTCATCGAGCAGGGACATCACAGACATCGCTTCTTCCCTGTCGCTCTGATCAAAGATGCAGTATATGAACGGCGCACTGTTAGAATGATACTTTTCCATATTTCACCTCTTCACAACGATATCGACCAGACCTGTATCGACCGCGTCTGCCGCTTCATCATAGCCTTCCTCATCCACATAGAGATACTTCAGCTTTTTGAGATCTCCGATCATAGAAAGATCGGCTCTGATCCCGATGATCTTCAGGATCTCCAGATCGCGCAGATCTGAAAGGAACGAGAGATCATCCACCGCGTTGCCTGATATATCAAGATAGACCAGCTGTTTCATCTGTGCCAGAGGCGAGAGATCGCTGATGCCCTGGTTCACGAGTGAAAGATAGGCGATCTTCTCCTTGGAGACGATGGAACTCAGGTCGCTGAATGAAGATCTCTCCGCTTTCATCTCACCGATGTAGAACGAACCGTTCCGGTAGCGGATCGCATCCGCCTTCGAGACCATGTAGTCACCGCACAGATACAGCGATGTTCCATCATACGCCTTGAGCAGGATCGCTCTGGATACGCCGTCTTTGAACTCTGTCACTTCCAGTTCTCCCGAATCGTCCTGGACGGTACCCGATTCGATGCCCGCAGAAGAGAGCCACCCATTGAAGTAGGCAAAGACCAAAGCCGCCAGGATCAGAAAGAGCGAGGCAGATATGATCGAGATCGTCCGCCAGATATTCTTTCCTGTTTTCTGTTTCTCGTTGTCTTCATATCCGCTGATCCCATCACCGATAAAAGAAGGTCCCGTCACAGACCCGATCTCTTCGGCCATCTTTCTTGTGTCGGCATCGGTATCATAGACCTTTTCCACTGTCGACAGCTGCATGGCCATGTCTTCGTTCAGAAGGACATCTTCAATAAAGACACAGAACATCCTCTTCTTTTCCGCCACCGCATAGTTGACTTCTCTTCTGCAGTTCTGCGAGGCGATGAAGTTCCTGCTGATAAAGAACACGACCAGTTCGGAATCCTTCAGATGAGATGCGACGACCTGCGGCCAGTTGCTTCCGACCTCTATGCCCGCATCATACCAGAGACGGCAATTCCTTTTATCCAGTTCCCTGATCACCGGTATGACGATCTGCGAATCCTTGTGGGCATAGGAAAAAAACACATAGGGATCATCTCCATGATATGTCTTGATTGTTGCACTGTCTGTCATACTTCTATTATATCTTTTAGGGCTGAGAAACCGAAATCATATGAATCGATCTTCCGTTTTTATGCTTGCCGATACGCAGAACGGCTATATTTGTCAGATAAAAATTTATAATGAATGTAGACAAAAGGGAGAACTATCATGATGATCACAGACGAATACTACATCAGCGATGACGGGATCGGGCTGCACATCAAAGTGGACAGGCCTGAAAAGAAGAAGAGATGTCCGCTCGTCCTGATGTTTCATGGTTTGACCGGACACATGGAAGAGGAACACATCACCGGCATCTGCAGGCAGATCAATGAGAAGCTGGGCTATGCCACGATGCGTGCTGAACTTTACGGGCATGGCAAAAGCGGCGGCAGATTTGAAGATCACACGCTGCTCAAGTGGATCGACAACGGACTCAAGGTCATCGAACACGCAAGAAGCCTTGACTATGTGAGCGATCTCTACATCACAGGACATTCCCAGGGCGGACTGCTGACCATCATCCTGGCAGGGATGAAAGCGGATCTCTTCAAAGCCGTCATGCCTCTTTCCCCGGCGATCAATATCGTCGAAGGCGCAAAGCGCGGCGATCTGCTGGGAGTCTCTTTTGATCCGGAACACCTGCCGGAAAAGATCTTCATGGGAGAATACACGCTGAACGGAGACTATCTTCCGGCTGCCCAGCTCTTACATCCTGAGGAGATGATGCGCAAGTATCATGGACCGGTCCTGATCGTACACGGCGATGGGGACATGGCTGTCCCGATCGCTTATTCTTACGAGGCGCAGAAAGGTTACGATGATGCGAAACTCCTCGTCATTCACGGGGCGGATCATGGCTATACAGGCCATCTGGACGAAGTCTATGAAGGGATCATCTCTTTCCTGAAAGAGATCACATGAAAAGACGCTCTTGATCGAGCGTCTTTTTCGTTCAGTTGTGATCGATAAAGTCCAGGACCTGATCGTGAAAGACCGGGCGGATCCGGGCTATCTTTGTCACTCTGCTTGGATGGATGGCATTGCTCAAAAGAACGATGCCGCATCTTCTTTCAAAGTCGATATAGATGGACGTTCCACTGAAACCCGTATGATAGAGGCTGCACTTCGATATCTTTGAACCGGCACTCGTCGAAGGATCGCCGAAGAACCATCCGCCCATAGTCCTTGATTCATTCAGGCCTTTCGTATAGGACTCTTTGAACAGCTTCATCGTCTCTTCTGACAGGATCTGTTTTCCATGAAGACTGCCCTCATTCAGCATCATCTGCACAAACAGAGACAGCGCTTCGACATCCGCAAAGACACCGGCATTGCCGGCCACTCCGCCCAGGATATGCGCCTTGCCATCGTGGACCTCTCCCTGAATGATGCCTCTGGCTTCGGTGACCTCCGTCGGTGCACAGTCTTCTTTCCTTCCTTTTTCGGCTGGCCTGTACATGATCTGGTCAGAGCCCAGATGATCAAAGAGGACTTCCCTGGCGTAATCTTCCATGTTCCCCTTTATCTTCTCTATGATCTTGCCGAGGATGATGTAATTGAAACAGGAGTATTCGACGCGTTCCCCTCTCTTGTAAGTCCTTGGCAGATGCACGATGAAATCCCAAAGCTCTTCAGGGCTCTGACAGAGCTTGTAGTTCTTGTCGTCAGCCGGATATCCCGACCTGTGTGCGATCAGGTCCAGGACGGTGATGTCATCATAGGCAAAGCCATCCAGGATCTCTGATGCTTTTGTGTCAAAAGAAAGAAGACCTTCCTCGATCAGTCTGGCGACCATCGTCGATGTCGACACGACCTTGCTGAGACTGGCGATATCGTAAAGGGTATCGCTGCTCAGTTCTGTCTCTTCGGGAAGCAGCGACTTGTTTCCGCAGCAGGAATAGGCGATCTCATCTTTCGTCACGATCGAGAAGCAGGCACCGGGCAACTGCTTCTCATCTATAAATCTTTTTATGATCTCATACTCTTTCAAGACACATTTCCTGACATCCATAAGTTCACCTCTCAGCTGTTTACACTTTTTATTTTAATCCGCTTGCGCAGATCCTATCAAAATTTCATCAGGGCATAGAAAAGACCGCCGTCTTGTATCATATCATCTGACCATCGATATGCGTTTTTCTGTTTTTGATCTTTTCATTCAAGCAGTAAACGATTACATTTGAACTGTAATCGATTTCATCGTTCATAACGTTTGATTTCGGGATCTTTGCGTTTCAAAATAAAAACAGTACAGGAGATCCTGTACGAAAGTGAGGTATTACTATGATCTTATTAACGATGACGCTCGTCATGTATGCAGGCATGTATGTCCTGCTTAAATCAGATAGAAGCATGCTTAAGGATCACGAAAAAAGACAGATCCTCAAAAAGGCGCATTTGGTTTATTAAATCACAAAGCTGTCACATGGAAGTGACAGCTTTTTATTTTGCGATCCATAAAAGTTTGCACAATAGTTTAAAAGCCCTGCGGAGCATATACTCTCACAGGGCTTTTGTCTGTCTTTTAAACTGTTCTTTCACTTACTCAACAGCTTCGAATTCGTTTTCTTCACCTTCGCCGAAAGAGATCAGATCATTAATCATCTTGGAAATAGTCTTGGAAGAATACTCTTTTGCTTCTTCGCGATTGTATGTGTTAATGAAATGTCCTTCTTTACGAGAGATGGATGCAACGTAACCTGTTTCGCCACTGTATTTGTTAGTCCATTTAATAACCATTTTGTTTTCCTCCCTTACATTTTCACAATTATAAATGATTTTTCACAAAAATGGAAATCAATGTTTCTTCAGGTCCTCTCGTTTTTGTTTATAACGGGGTCTTTTTTTTCTGCTTTTCCTTCTTCGGTTTCACAAGAGATACCGTCATCCAACGCGTCCGTGACATTCAACGGAAGGGAATTCAGGATCGGAGACAGGGTCCTGCAATGGAAAAACACCAAAACATCCGCCAACGGAGACGTCGGTACGATTGCCGATATCGTTCAGACGGATGACGGCGTGTTTGTCAAAGTCAAATGGGAAAACGGGAACGAGAGCGAAGAAAACAGGGAGACGATGGCGGACATCAGCCTTGCCTATTCGATCTCAATCCACAAATCCCAGGGATCCGAATATCAATGCGTCATCATACCGCTGATATCAAGCCAGATCTGTTCTCTGTTCCAGAAGAAGCTGCTGTATACCGGTCTTACCCGTTCCAAGAGCAGGATCGTGATCATCAGCGATGGGAGCAGGGCTCTTGATTACTGCATCACCCATAACGGAGATCAGGCAAGAAAGACTCTGTTTTCTAGACGGATCAAGGAATCTGTGAAGGTCGCCTAAAAAGCGACTTGCGGACCATCGGCATTTCCTGCATCACCAATATGGGAGCAGGTATCACCAGTCAGGAACTGACGCATGAAGAAGTCCAGGAGACGGCCGATATGGTCAAAGGACAGTTCAAGCAACTGATCAAAACGATCGTCGAACGGATGTAGAAGTATCATATTACAAACGCATATAAAAAGCTGTCGAACCGCTTCTGGCAAGACAGCTTTTTCATTTCTTGATCAGTCCAGATCCTCGCCGTTGCTGGCAATGACCTTTTGATAATAGTAGAAGGAATCCTTCTTCAGACGTGTTCCGCTTCCCTTTCCTTCGTTATCCAGATCGACATAGATGAATCCGTAACGTTTCTTCATCTCGCCGGTAGACATGCTGATGAGGTCGATACAGCCCCACCATGTATAGGCGATCAGATCAACGCCGTCCCGGATGGCATCCGCCATAGCCTTGATGTGGTCACGCAGATAAGCGATACGATACGGATCATGGATCTCCCCATCGACCACTTCGTCTTTGGCTCCCAGACCGTTTTCCGTGATCATGATCGGACAACGGTAACGGTCGTAGACCTTGTTCAGGGTATATCTCAATCCGACCGGATCGATCGGCCAGCCCCACTCGGATTCAGTCAGATAAGGGTTCTTCAAACCGCCCATGATATTGCCTTTGACCGAGCTCTCTTCATAAGTGACACTCTCGCAGACCGACTGGTAGTAGGAGAAACTGTAGAAGTCGCAGACTCCTTCTTTCAGCGTTTTCAGATCTTCTTCGCTGAAATCAAGCGTGATGCCGTGTTCCCTGAAGAACGCATGGGCATAATAGGGATATTCCCCGAACAGCATCACATCGGCACAGAGATTGTTGCGGAACTGGTCTTCCTTGTAGACGTGCAGAATGTCATCGGGATGACAGGTCCTTGGATATTCAGTAATGTGACAGATCATGGTACCGAAATGGAAACCGGGATCGATCTCTCTTCCGGCCTTTACGGCCTTGGCGCTTGCGAGCAAGACGTTGTTCATGGCCTGCCAGCGAAGCTGTTCGTCATCGACCTGATTCTCGAAATCGACTGTCCCTTCATTGAGGATGCCGCCCTGGATGAAATTGCCCAGGGTGAATTCCAGATTGTTGACTTCGTTGAATGGCAGCCAGTATTTGACTTTGTTTTTATAACGTTTGAACAACGTGACCGCATACTTCACATAATAGTCGACAACTCTTTTATCCGACCAGCCCTGCGTTTTTACCAAAGCATAAGGCAGTTCGTCGTGAGAGAGCGTGACCAGCGGTTCGATCCCGTATTTCAGCAGTTCATCGAAGACCGCGTCATAGAATTTCAGGCCTTCCTCATTCGGTTCTTCTTCATCGCCGTTAGGGAAGATCCTGGTCCAGCCGATCGACATGCGGAAGATCTTGAAACCCATATCCGCAAACAAAGCGATATCTTCTTTATAAGCATGATAGAAATCGATTGCCGTATGGTTGGGATAGTAGTATCCTTCTTTCACGCCATCCGTAATAATACGAGGCGTGTTATAGGCGCCTGCCACCATCACATCCGCGACACTCAGGCCTTTGCCGCCTTCCTTGTAGGCTCCTTCGATCTGGTTGGCCGCCGTAGCTCCGCCCCAGAGAAAACCTTTCGGGAAATTACTCATGTCCGCTTTCCTTTCTGATGTATTCTTTGTACCAGTCGAAGCTGACTTTTCTGTAACGCCTGCCGCTCCCGTTTCCCCAGTTATCGCGGTCCACATAGATGTAGCCGTAACGTTTCTTCATCTCTCCGGTCGAAGCGCTGACCAGATCGATCGGTCCCCAGCTGAGAAAACCAAGGCAAGGCACGCCATCTTCTTCCATGGCCAGATGCATCTGTTCCAGATGAGCCGACAGATAAGCGATGCGCTGCGTATCGTTGACCGTTCCGTTTTCCAGTTCTTCATTGAGACCGATACCGCATTCGACGATAAACAGAGGCAGCTGATAGCGCTCGTACATCCGGTTCATGGAAATGCGCAAGCCGATCGGATCGATAACCCAGCCCCAGTCGGAACGTTCCAGATAAGGATTTTCTGTCACTTCCGGACCATTCGCCGTCGCTTTTACGGTCTTGGAAATATAGTAACTGAAAGAGATATAGTCGCATCTGCCTTCTTTCAGGATCTTTCTTTCTTCCTCGTTAAAATCTAAAATGATTCCTTCCTCATCGAAATGACGATAGACGGCAGCGGAA
>JAEEGG010010506.1_pt1 | contig 20429 bp, 17 predicted proteins | sample 9134161 | NCBI WGS metagenome assembly JAEEGG01 (sample SAMN16246543, study PRJNA631951) | gut metagenome | biome: gut microbiome; feature: rumen; material: CR-attached | host: Bos | place: Iran: Karaj | collected 2018-10 | reverse complement strand
TCAATCCATGAGCATCAGCCCAATCCTTAGGTTTCATTTGAGAATCATTCGTCATGAATAGCCTATTCAATTCCTTTTCTTATTCTTCCGTTAAACTTTTACCCTGCGCAAAAGTTCTTAAGCGTTCACGTCCTTACCAGCAGCGGCCTTTGCCTTCCTGTCTTCGTCAACGCGCTTCATTCTCATTCTCTTTTCATCCTCGTAATTGCTCATGAGGATGCGGTTCTTGGATTCTTCGTCCATCTGAGACCATTCCTGTTCTCCATGGACGTCGAGCTTGCGATCCACCAAGCGACCGGCGAGTTCCACGTTCTGGCCACCCTTACCGATAGCCTGAGCCAAGTTCTCGTCATCGACGATAATCACGATGCGGTCCGTATCCGGAACCGGGAACATCTTGAGGACAGAAGCAGGAGCGAGAGAACGTTGTACGAACACGTCGAAGTTTTCGTCCCAGTGAACAATATCGATGCGTTCGTTGCCAAGTTCGCGAACAATCGTCTGCACGCGGGCACCTTTCATGCCGACGCAAGCGCCAACCGGGTCAATTTTTTCGTCACGAGAATAGACGGCAATCTTTGCACGGCGATTCTTGGAGTCGCGAGCCACAGCCTTGATTTCGACAGTGCCTTCGTAAATTTCAGGAACTTCCTGGCGGAGAAGAGCCCTGAGGAAGTCCGCATTCGCTCTGGACAAAATAACCTGAGCACCGCTCTTCGTCGATTCTTCGACGCGGGCAATCACCGCCTTCACGGATGCGCCCTGAGTCAAACGTTCGTGCGGAATCTGTTCGCGAGCCGGGAGTTCAGCTTCAATCTTGTTGCCCAAATCCACGATAACATTACGTTGTTCCAAACGGAGCACCGTACCGTTGATAATCGTACCGATGCGGCTGCGGTAGATGTCCATGATGCGCTGGCATTCGGCGCTGCGGATGTGCTGCGTCAAAAGCTGCTTTGCCGTCTGGATAGCCTGACGACCGAAGGAGGACGTCGGGAGTTCCATGTAAAGGCTGTCGCCGGCCTGAGCGTCTTCGTTAAAGTCACGTGCTTCTTCGACAAGCATGTAGCCTTCATCCAATTCAGCCACTTCATCAGCCGTCATGTTCGGATCGTAGTCCGGATAGTCATCGACAACTTCGACATTCAGGAACACGTGAACTTCGTTTGTTTCCATGTCGATATCGACGTTGATTTTCTTTTCGATGTGCAGATACTTGCGGGCCGCAGAAATGAGAGCCTTCTTGAGGGCGTCCAAAATCACGGAATCATCGACACTCTTGTCTTCAACGACTTCCTTGAGTACGTCGAGCAAGTTTACTTTCGGTTCGTTCTTCATAAGTTGACCTTCCTATTTAATTTCTACTTCGACCTTGGCCGAAAGCACTTCGGACCGCGGTATGACGATTTCGCCGGCATTGCCCTTGAGCTTGAGCTTCAAATTTTCTTCGTCGGCATCTAAAAGTTCGCCAGTCACTGGCTTGCCCGTCGAGCGGGTAATGCGGAGCAGACGCCCCTTGTTGCGGTTAAAATCCGCCAAAGACTTGAGGGGGCGGTCCAATCCCGGAGACGAGACTTCAAGCGTGTAGGCGCCCTCAATCAGTTCGGGATCCAAGTCCAGCGCATCCGAAAGGTAGTGACTCACGTTCGTGCAGTCATCAATGGTAACACCTTCGGGCTTGTCGATAAAAATTCGCAACGTCTTGCGCTTGCCGGCACGGAACACATCAGCTTCCACAAGCGTAACGGATGCGGACTTGCATGCATCGGCAATGAGTGAATTCAGTTTTTCTTGGACGACCAAATAAACCTCTTATACTAAAATAGACGTTCGCTTACGGACCTTCTCCCGAAACCTTTTGGACCGAAATCCGAGGTTTCAACGGAAAAAATCCACGAACAGTCTAAAAACCGATACAAATAGAGAAAATTATAGCAGATTCATCAACCTAGCAAAAGCAATTTACAGGGATTTAAAGGGGTTTTTAAGGTTATGGAGTCAAAAAAATCGCCTGCAGATCCCCCATCCGCAGACGTTAGTTTATTCAAAACATAATTTTCGTTCTCAAAAACATGTACTTGGGCAACCGCCGTTATACGGACCGATGGCACAAATATTGAAATCGTACTTACCCGTAGAGGCCTGAATCTTGAACTTCACAGAAACAAGTTGCTTAGCAGCGGCTTCTCCTCCAATCTTCGTGTCACCCCTGTACCAAGACGGCTGTTTGAAATCAGTCCATGCAAGATTTTTCATGGTACCGGCAGTAGATTTCGGGAGAGACGCAGCCGGGTTTGCATAACCGATGCTTCTTTCAGTAGCATCATCAAGGCCAAGTTCGAGAGCAGGAGCCACAGCGGATCTATAGGTAATGCAGAGGCCACCCCAAGCAGAAGCATCAGCCGCAACCCCATAATGGCCATCCGAACCGGCGACATTGAAGCCAACCCCCACAAACGGGTTGTAGGTCAAAGTTCCCTTATCAAGAACTGCAGTACCGCAGAGTCCGCCGCAATGAAGGAGAACCGGCTCCTTAGCGTCGGGACTATACTCGTTTCCTAGCGGAACAGGCCAACTAATCTTAGACGCACCGCCGTCTTCAGCATCACCATATACGAACCAGTAACCAGAAGTTTCTGAGCCGTCATCAAGGCGCGTATCCACTTGCTCAAAGCCGTCTCCACCGTACCACGTCGGGAAAGCCGTAGAAGTTTTCACCGAGCTGCTCGAAGACCGTGCCTTGCTAGATGACGACCTAACCACACTGGAAGAACTCCGTTTCACCGAAGAACTCGATTTCGGGATTGTAATCGACGATGAACTTACTGGAGTAGGAGTACAGATAGGATCACCGTAAACTACCCAAGCATTGTTAATACAAAGGAAATTCGTGATACACGAGCCGTTGACAACGGACGTCCCTATGCCCTCATCGCATATTCTCTGCTGTTGCGAGCCTTTGCAGACAGTATTCTGCGGAATCCAGGCGTTGTTCGCACAAATAAAATCAGTCGTGCAATTTCCTTGATCATCAGAGAGGGCGGTTGTAGTCCCCTCCACACAAATCAGAGCAGGCGTAGAAGAACCTTGTGCAAAAGCGACACCATACGAATCTTCCCACTGGCCCGCATAATCCGTACATCCCCACATTACGGCAACTGGTAAAATCAAAAACTTCTTTTTCATATTGCTAGTCCCCATTAGAAAAGGAATGTAACGCCGACACCCACAAGTCCGGCGGCCATCAAACCAAGTGAAACATTTCGAATCGTCTGGAATTTCTTGGCATCGTCAAGGCCTTTCTGGTATTCCTGCTGATTCTGAGGAGGAGTCGCCGTAGCGTCCTTCGCTTTTTTGTTGAAGACAACCGCCATGATGCCACCCACTGCAGCAACACCGCCAGATATGGCAATCGGGACCCAGTGGATTTTCTTGCCGCCGCTTTGCGCTACATCGTTTGCAGCGTCGCTCGCGTTGTCCTGCTTGGCCTGAGTTTCAGCAGCCGTCAAATCGACATTGCCGGTTTCAGTAGCCGGAGCAACACCTTCCGGAGTATGCATAAGCTTGTGCGTCACCTGCACCACTTCGTGCCACTTGGGCTGTACATTCACCTTTTCTGTCCAGCCATTGCCCTTGAGCACAACGTCGGCGCACATCGGCACCTCGCCCGCATAAGGCGTACTTCCGACTTCAACGCCATCAATCACGACAGCCACAACTTGGGGTTCGCCCTTGTACTCCACATTGAGTTCGAGCCCGCCCTTGCCGCGAGCGATTTCCTTGTCAAAAACTTCCGTCTTGTTTTTCGCAATCGAGACGTTGAATTCAGCCGGGTCATAGCACGGATGCGTCAGCAAGACCTTGTGGATTCCGGCTTCCAGCTCGATTTTTGAATCATTCTTGCGGACATCATCGACAGTCACGTTGAGCGCGCCACGCTTGGCAGCATCCCCCGCAAGCACAGGTTTCATCTCCAGCCAGCCAAAATTTGGAGTCAGTTTGAGTTCCACTTTTTGGTTGTTGCTCTTGACATCCACAAGCATTTCCGCATCTTCATAACGGTCGAACGAAGCCACGATTCTGTGGTTGCCTTCTTCGACTTGCACCTTGCACGGAGTGCTCAAGCACTTGGGAACAGCCTTGCCGTCAATCGTGGGCACTGCACCCGCCGGCGTCGAAGAAATTTCCACGATGAACTTCTGCTTGCCACCATAGCTGAAACTACCTGCATTGTTAACCGCAGCAATTCCGCCTACACCCGCAAAGCCGCCGCTCCCTTTGATCTTGCGGAAAAATTCCGGAGACTTCTGCTTGATAAGGTCCAGAAGCTGTTCGACATTTTCACCTCGACCATTGAAACTGGCGATGAGTTTATTGCCCGCAGTCTCGTAAAGTTCCGCCGAAAGCGTGAGCGAATTTCCGAAGCGACCGACTCGCGCCTGGCAAATGTAGTCCGCCGCGATATTCTTGCCCGTTTCCACGAGACAGCTACCTTCGCAGTCCTCAATCGCTTTGCCGGGCGGCAACATCTGCTGGATGTTCTCGCGGGTCATGATGGTGTAGTTCTGCACCGCCGGGAGTTCGAGCACAGCCTGTTCACGCAAAACGTTTGTAAGGTATTGGCGGTCCGAGAGAGATACATTATCCTTAGCACTACCATCGGCACCCGTTTCTAGCACGGCCACATAAGTTGCAAAAGCACCTGTAGTGAGCATGCACAAAAGCGAAAAGAAGAGTAATAACTGTTTCATAGCCAAAATGTAATGTTTTCCTTAACATAAGTCAATAAGGAATCATGAAAAACTCATACGTACTCATGGGCAACAAAAAAGCCCCCGAAGGGGCTCTTTCAGCAATTCGTTTTATACCCAAAAAAACAATTAATCCTTCACGCAACGGACGGATAACCTGTAATTCTTTGGCCAAGAAGGTCCAACAGTCGCATTGAGATCATCCATCATCAAGTAATGAGCATACTTATTATCATTAACTTCAGTGGATGTCCAAAAAAAGGCTCGCATCAACCACTGTCCGTAAGAACCATTCCAACGTCCTCCTGGGTATGCGCTAAACCCAGTCTTATTATTAGCGCGAGCATCCCAAGTTCCATTTACCCAAAGAACATCCTGCGGTCTCGAATTACCATCTATTTGATTTGCATAATCCCATAAAATGGAAATATCGTCTTGCGAGGGCAATCTATAACCATCAGGACAAGCCGTCATCGCAGCATCCCACGTATAAAGTCTTCCATAGATTTCACAATTTGATTCCTGATCATCGTAACAATAGGAGTTTTCTGTCTTATAATTCAGATTTTCCGCCATCCAGTACTGTTCACCGATTTGCACGACAGGATATTCATTTCCTGCACGATCTTTAACTTTTCCCACTGAACTAGACGAGGCCGTAATTGACGACGATGATACGACCGACGAAGACGACTTCGCAGAACTGCTGGATTGAACGGAACTGCTCGATTTCGCAGAACTGCTGCTCAATAATCCCGCCCTCTTTATGCAGCGGACGGAATAAGCATCGCCAGCTTGTACCGTCACGAAGTAAGCCTTATCGTTTTCATACTGCAACTCTACAATTTTTGTACCATCCCCATCAGCAACCCAGAAACAAGCTTTATTATCAAGCTCTTTGTATTGATTCATAGAATTCATATAGCCAGCAAGCAAGGCGTTGAATTCCACTCCGTTCGATCCATTCCCGTCTATAGATTTGAGCACTTTACCCGCGTTTTCTTGTCCACCGACTGCATCAAACAAAGTTTGCCATTCCGACGAATCTGGCAGTTGCCAGCCCTCGGGGCAAATGTCTTTTGCCTGTTTCCACTTGTAAAAGCGATCTCTGTCGTTACAATTCCCCAACATATCCTTATAGCAAAAACTCTCGACATCTTGCCTTACCATACTTTTCGCCATCCAGGTCTGTTCACCGATAGTCACTACGGCATAATCCGCACCATACATTTTCACAGAACTCACAGACACAGAAGGCAACTTGAATGAAGACGATGATTTCACCGAACTGCTAGACACGGCAGAACTGCTCAATTTCGCAGAGCTGCTAGATGCGGCTGAGCTACTGGACGATTTCGCAGAACTACTAGATTTCGCAGAACTCTGAGTAGGAACGGATTCAGAAGACATGGGGGCAGTTCCGCTCGATGCCGGGGCGGATGAAGACGTTGCAGACAAATGTTTCTCCGAGCTGCTGGATTTTTCTTTGACCGCAGTCTTTCCATCGGAACTTTCTGGTGTAGAACTACTGGACTCCACAACATATTCCAGAGCCCCGAACGCATTCTCGAATTCTTCCTGATAATCCGTGCAAGCGGAGAAGAAAGTTGCAGCGAATAAAATAATTATAGATTGCTTCGCGAGGCTCGCAATGACGTTTTTGCTCTCGTCTCTAGTCTTTAGTCTTTCGTCTAACATACACTCCTCCTAAAACGCAAAGCTCAAGCCAACGCCAATGCCACCGGCAATCGCGATACCGATTCCCACAGCACGCATCGTCTGGTAAGTTCCGATATCGTCGTGTCGCTTGTTGTATTCATCTTGCGAGGCAGGCTTTTTCTCGCTTTCGCTCTTCGCCTTGCTGTTCCCGACCACGGCAAGCACCACGCCAGCCACAGTCGCAGCAGCACTGATACTCAACGGCACCCAATGGACACCCTTCTTTGACGGAGTTCCCGCAACATTGGCATCTACGTTCGCAGGGACGCTCTCGCCCACCCTGCTAGCCTTATCGCCAGTTTCGCGTTCGGCCTTGACCTCATCGACTTTAGGCAAATCGACAGGCGCGCCTGTTTCTGCCGGCTGCGTCATTTCGCGAATCGCGTTAAAAAATTCGTGGGACTTGTTTTCGATAAGCGAAAGGAGTTCCTCGACATTCTGGCCTCGGCCATTGAAGCTTGCAATAAGCTTGTTCCCCGCCGTCTCGTAGAGTTCCGCCGAAAGCGTAAGCGAAGTCCCGAAGCGCCCGACACGCGCCTGGCAAATGTAATCGGCGGCGATATTCTTGCCGGTTTCCACAAGGCAGCTGCCTTCGCAATCCTCGATAGCCTTACCAGGCGGCAACATCTGCAAGATGTTCTCGCGGGTCATGATAGTGAAATTCTCTTTCGCAGGGAGTTCCTTGACGGCCTGTTCGCGCAAAACATTCGTTAAATACTGGCGGTCTAAAAGAGGCACGCTATCCTTGGCAATGCCGTCGGCACCCGTTTCAAGGACTGCCACAAACGTAGCAAAGGCATTTACAGTCAGCATCAAAACAGAGAAAGCAAAAAATAAACGTTTCATACTCATAAAGTAACTATTTAAAGGATTTCCGTCAAACAACATTGCCTACAGGTTTGTTCTGCATCACGTTATCGTTTTAGGGCATGTTCTATATCACTTTTTGTAAACCTAAGTTCTAATTACTATATTTATGGCATGGCTTACGTATTTCTCATTCTTATCAGCATTGCAGGGCTTGCACTCTGCGGATTCTATCTCAAGAAAAACATTGTCCGCATCAAGGACAAGAACAAGGATGAACCCAAGAAATACAAGCGCATTTTGAACTACGTTCCGACCGGCCTTTGGTACGGCTACCTGATCCTGTTTTTCGCAGGACTTACAATTAACAATACGATTTTTTAGAGATTACTTTCTTCTAGAAGCAAGCCAGCGTTCGTAGAGGAACAGCGCGATAAAGTTCTTCCCGTCGATAAACTTGTGCGCAGCTTCTTCGTATGGCAGCACTTCCGTGCGGATCCACTCGTTTTCATCGGTGTAAGTCTGGTTCTTGCCGTCCATCGCATCAAGTTCTTCGCGGGTCACGTCGCGTTCAATCGCATAAAGGCGAATGCGTTCATCCAAAAGTCCGCAGCTCCCGGCAAAGCCGTCGCTTGCCCCCTTGTACCAAAAGTCCATCAAGTCAATCAGTTCAGATTCATCGGCCTTGATTTGCGCTTCTTCTTCAAGTTCAGAAAGCGCCACCTTGCGGTAATCGCCCGACCAGTCGAGAATCCCCGCCGGGATTTCCAGCGATGCTGTTTCCGAAATGGCAAATCGCGGCTGACGCACCAAGAGCAAGTAACGTTCACCTTCGCAATGGAGTACAACAAGCACGCCCACGGCATGACCGCGCACGAGCACAATCCCATGCACAGGCTTGCCGTCTGGCAAGAACGCCGTCGCATTCAGCTTGATGAACAACGGCTCGTGACGCTTGTTAAAATAATCCACCGATGCAAAATGCACCTTCGTAATCTTGAACTTTTTTTCGGAAGCTTCGAGCCACTGCTTGTAAATTTTGCTTTCCAGAATTACAGGTTTGTCTTCTTCAGGAATTTCAGCAGCAAAAGTGTATTCAATCATTTAGACTCCGTCGAACCGGCAGCGAGCGAATCTGCATAAACCGTATCGCGAGCAACATCCGCCGATTTCCAAATCTTATATAAACTATCCACAGGCGTTCCGTCTTCGCTTGCTAGCAAAACGCTATTTGTCGAAAAACTAAAAGCGACCCAATCCTTCTTTGTCGAAGGCCCGCAGGAGCGTTCGTTTTCGGCAGGCACGAAAAGTTCACGCGCAAAGGTCGCCGTTCCGCCAAGCGTAAACCCTGTATAGTTAATAGAATTCAACATGGCGCATGAAGGAATTTTTTCGATGTAATAAAGACTCGTATGCCAAACCGTATCCAGGCGTTCCTTGACCTTGCCTAACGCAGTCGAATCGTATTCCCACTTGGAATCCAGGCAATAGACCGAATCCGCGGAGGCACAGGCGTAATGCACCGGAACAAGCGTCGTATCGTTGATATTCCAGTTTGTCGGGTAGAGGGTGTCCGTAACGACGGAATCGCACTTGTCCACTCGCATGGTGCATTTGGCGCGGAGCGTTCTCCAAAGGAATTTTTGCGGCGTAATGGAATCGATCACACGCAATAGCGAAGGGGAATTTTTTGTCCGCAACGGAAGCGAAGACATATCGTCAAATGCGGAATCTACAAAAATCCTGAACGTATCCCGAACAAACTTTCCACGACGGAGCATGATGGAATCAAGCAATGAATCGACATCGTTTTTCACGACAATCTTTGTGATGTTCGAAGAAATCCCTTCGCTAGTCAACCTCTTGAACGTCGAATCCGGGCGGAACATCGGGGCCGGGCAATCGTCCGTATTCACCTTGATTTTCACCTTCGGCGAAAACACGAGCACAGAATCCTCGAAAGTATAATCCAAGTCTATCGAAGTAAGCGAGCAATTCGAGAATGACCAAATCTGCGAAAGCGTTATATAAAGAGTGTCCGAAATCAGGTGAACCGTCTTTCCGGAATCAAGCGTCGCCCCTAAAAAATACCCGTCGCCACTTACAGACTGCCCGTTCGGCATGACATCGAGGGGACCATCGCCATCCCATGCGCACGAGGCAAAAAAGACCAAAGGGAAAATCAAAAAAAACGGAATCAACAATGTCCTTGATTTACGCTTCATACAGACTCACTCAAAACGGCAGATTCTTTTTGAATATAGCAATTTGAGCAGAATCCACCGGATGCGTCGATTTGTAGAAATCCTTCCAGCGAACAAACAAACCGTTCTGACGCACCGTCAAGAAAAACGAAGAACTGTCCTGCGGCGAAAGGCGGCCAACAGCATCCTTGACGCTCAGCTTTTTTCCAACCGTAGGCGCCATTTTCCACGAGCCAATGCCGAACATACGCGAAGTGATTCCATTCCCATGGTTGAGTTCCACAAACATACCCAGCGAATCACGCCCTGCTTCAAGCACAATTCCCGGAAGCATCGGATAAATCGGAGCCTCGCCAAGACCTTTGAACAAGTCAGCCGAAAGCAGTTGTTCCAAGCCTTCAAAGTCAAAGTTATCGACAATGGCAAGCGCCGACCATCCAAGCGGGACATGCGGGCAGGGGCCCGGGAAAAGGCAACCCGTCTTGCTCGAAATCCAGACTTTCGACGAGTCCTCCCGCGACATGTGCAAAAAGACGTTACGGGTCGAATCTTCAAGCACCACAAGGAGAGCCTCGCCGAAATCCTTCTTGGGAGCGACCCAGTGGATTTTCGCCCCATCGGAGGCCAAGCTTCTTATATAGCGCAAGAAAGAATTCGGTAGAACGAGGGAATCGTTCACGATCCAGGAACATTGCGCAAACCCGTCTTTGAGTTCGAACGGGGTCCCGTTATACGACGTGCAACCTTCAATCCATTCCTCGGTAACTACGGCCACGGGTTCTTCGTTTGCGGGCATCAGGAACTTATCCATCAGCATACGGAACCAGCCGTTTGCATAGGCAACAACAATCAGGATGAAAAAGAAAACGATCCTGACCAACGGGAACTTATGCTGCAAGCGATTCTTTCTTTTTTTTCGTTGAATCTCTGTCGGGAATTCTACAGCCATCGGTTACATGAAGAAATAGGCCGCAACGGCAATCGCAATCAAGAGGATGACTACGGCAAAAATACAACCACCCGAAGAAGAAGACTCGTCCTCAAGCGGGTTCGTGTCCAAGCCCTGAAACACAGGTTTATTTTCAGGAACGGCTGGCGTTGCGGGAGCCGATTCTGTTACAGGCGCCACGGACGCAGCAGGTGAAGCCACATCCGGCTTAGGCGTTGCCGGAATATTGGGAGATTTCAATTCCGTCTCGTTTTTCGGCGGAGTCATGGAAATCTTGGACGCATTGACCGGAACATAAGCGGCCATATCCTCTTCGCTACTGAAGATCCGGATAAAGCGTTCCAGCCCGACCTTTTTCAGGCTATTCGCAAGAGATTCCTTGTCGGCAAGTACAGCAAACAATCCATTTTTATTGGAAAGTTCCTGATGGAACTGCATAAAAGCATTATAGGCGTCGCTATAGACGAAATCGAGACCCGACAAATCGACCGCGACATACTGGACGTCAGCGTTCGAATCGATCAGGGAACGAAAATTCGCCTTGAACGTTTCCGCGTCAAAAGCCCCTATCGGATTGAGAGGAGCTTCAAGCACGAGGAATGAACCTATATTCTTTGTATTTACCTGCGTCATGAAAACAAATATAAGCTATTGTTAGAGCAATATATCCAAAAAAGTTGAAAATTTTATTACAATCTGACCTAATTTATGTTACGGGATACTACTCCAGTATCTCGTCGTCAGTTTCGACAATCGGAGCCGGATTAGCACTCGGTGTTGCAGGCGCGGCGGGAGTTGCCGAAGGAGCAACTGAATTCACAGGAGCCGCTTCGTTTGCAGTTTGTGCCGCGGGCACAACCGGAGCAGCAGGCGTTTCCTGAATGCTTTCTTCAATATATTCCTCAGCCGGAACTTCTTCCGGGTCTTCCGTCACCAATTTCCTTGACGCCGCAGTCTTGCTCAAATGCCCCTCTTCCTTCGGCTTGTGGCCAAAGAGGTACGGGCTAAAACTGATGCTCACGCGGTGCACCGGCGAGAACACCGGATGCGATTCAAACGCGTAATCCACGACGAGGAAGTTCATTATTGTAAGACCGGCACCAGCCGTCACGCTCTTGAACGTCGTGAAGCTGCTGAGACCGACACGCAACCTGAGCCCAAAGTCGAACGCGAACTCGACACCACCACGACCGCCAGACAGCCAGTCCAAAGGGTCTTCCCAAATGCGTTCGCCACCGTGAGTGTCCTCGTCAAAATCCAAATCCCTGGCTTCGTGATGAAAAAGTCCTGCGCTCTGCCAGTAGAAATTGAACTTGCCATAGAGGTATTCCACAGGCAGCCCATAGCTCAAAGCCACGTAGAATTCAGGAGCGGAATATTCAAATTCGCCAGATTCCCATGAGGCTGCCGACGAAGTCCAGCCCTTCAAGAGACCCGACACATAAAAATCGTCCATTATCTGGTAACGAGCGCTCGCGTCGCCACGGAAGCCCCAACCGCTCTGGTCCATGTCGCGATACAGCACATGGAACGCAAGACCCAAGTCCAAGCGGTCAATAATGCGGCGTCCCCATGAAACGGAAAAGACCCAGTCCGCATAAGAGAGCGTATTGTAGTCCGAACCTTCGGGCAGAGGTTCGCCTTCCCTGATATACGGGATGTCATCGGCACCGAACCTGGAGAACGAGACTCCAAGCCCCTGATTCTTGGAAAGCGGGATGACCATCGACGCGTAATCGTACTTCGTATCTTCGTAGTATGCGGTATGCGAGAAAGACGCCCACATGTACTTTGCCTGTGAAAGCTGGTACGCATTGGTCATGAGACCGAGGTAATCGCCCTCGACAGCTAGAGTCGCAGAACCCAAGGCCGCAGAACGAGCCCCCGGTTCCATATCAAGAGTTGCATTTGCGCCAAAAACGCGGTCAGCAGCATAAGCCGCAGACACAAACGAGCAGGCAAGGAAACAAGTCCGCAGAGATATAAATTTTTTCAAAAAAGACATTTGGTGACATCTAAAATAGATATTTTTCTTTTCTGAAAACAGTTGACAACAATGCTTTTAGACGAATACATCCAAAATTTCTTGATATACCTGCAAACACAGCGAAGGTATTCCGAAAGGACTGTCATCACCTACCGGAAATCGCTCGAAAAATACTGTTCTTCAATAGCCGGGATCGTTTCCGCCGCCGAAAAAAAAGCAGTACCCCTCGGGGCGTTTTCCGAAATGAGCGTCAAGAATTTTGTGTGGGATTTGAAAATCAAACAGAAACTTGCCCCCACAAGCATCTGCGAACACCTTGCAGCACTAAAAAGTTTCGGCAAGTACCTTGTCCGCTCGAAAGTTTTGCAGAAGAACCCCGCCGAAGCAGTCCCCATGCCCAAGCGTCCCAAGCGCCTCGTGAACGTACTTGGCCAAAAGGACCTTGCCGAAGAAAAATTCCCGGAGTTGCCCGAAAATCCGAAACTCCCGCAAATCCGCGCACGGTTCCTGCTCGAGCTCATCTACGGTTCCGGTTTGCGTATTTCGGAATGCCAAAGCCTCTGCTGGAACCAGTTACGCACAAAAGAACGTCTTGTCCGTGTCATCGGAAAAGGCAACAAGGAACGCATCGTCCCCATCACGGATTCGCTTATCACTTGGCTTGAAAAGTTCAGGGCCGCAGAAATCGAAGCCGGGCATGCACCGAGCGAAACGAGCTACGTATTCCTGAGCGAAGACGGCAAACCATTCTCCGTCCGCACTCTCCGTAACGACATCCATAACCTGCTACGGGAAATCGGCTGGGAAGGGAAAGCGAGCCCGCATGTGTTGCGTCACAGTTTTGCCACGCACCTGCTCGAGAACGGTGCTGAAATCATGAGCGTCAAGGAAATGCTCGGGCATTCAAACATCTCGACCACGCAAGTCTACACGCACGTAAACGCCGAACGCCTGCGCGAAGCCTTCAAGAAAACGCACCCACGTGCGTAGCGCACAACCTAGAAAAAGCTTCCTTTAATGCCGATGGCGATTGTCCACTGCTGACCGATGTCGCTCCAGTCGGGAGCGTTCCACTTTTTCATCGGCTTTTCGCTATATTCGTTATCAGGGTCGGCACCACCCGCCTTGTCGTGAATCGGCAACGAGAATGCGAGGAACACCGGGAAATCCGGGTTCGAGAATTCAATGCCATACACAAGCGAGATAGACCATGCCTGATGATCCGGGTCCGGCCTCGGATTATAGCTTCCTTCCACTTCTGAAGAAATCCAAGCCACACCCAGCGGCACGGAAAAATTCAAGCCAAACGATTGCACAATGCCCGCACGTCCGCGGTAACCATAAGCGATAGAACCGCCAATAGAAGGCGGCGTAAACGCGCCAAGGTCGTTCTCGCCATACGGCTTAAAATGATACTTGAAACGGTCGCCGTTCTTGTTCTTGAGATTCTTCCAGTAGCTATCGTTGAACTCGTTCTCACCTGAGAAAAGATGCATTGCAAACGGGTGCGTGTAACTCAAGCTGTAAAGCCAAATTCCTTTGTCCGTATCACGGCTGTAGTCCCAGCCCAACGTAAGCGAGTAAAGTCCGCTCCCTTTTTGGAAACTACTCGGCAGAATCTGCCTTGCCGCATCTGTTCCGCGTTTTACGTCGTACTGCCCCGTCGGAATCGTCAAAGATGCCGAAAGCGAAGCCGCACCGCCACTGCCAATCGTCTTGGAAAAGTCAAACGAAATATCGCCAAGGCCGCCCGTACTGCGATCTACCGGAGGTTGATTGGTGCGGTACTGCACCTCGCCACGATGGCTCATGAACGGAATCGTCACGCCCACCTTCGTATCCCACGTTGGCTTGAACGAAAAATGCGGATTCACCGAGAACGCAGAAAAATTCTGTCCGACGTTGTACTTCGTAAAAACTTCCGCTTCGAGGTAACCGCCCGAAGTTCCTTGACCAATCCACTTGATGCCATCGCCCGAACCACCACCGGAACCGCCGGCACCACAACCGCCAATAGACTCCCACGGAGTCGCAGGCGTTACAGGGGAACTAAAACCGGCATAAAAAGCAACCGCCACAAGCGCGACAAGAGAACAGCCTTCAATCAAAAAATTCTTTTTCATGTCGAACCTCACGGAAGCTTAAGCAAATATGCATTGTTAGTGCCAGTCGCCAGGAACTTGCCATCAGGGGAAAGGCCGCCCGTCATGGGCACCTTGGCTATTTCAAAAGCATCGCCCTCCCATTTCGCCTCAATGACTTTCGGTACGCCCGTCAGCAAACGAATTTCACGCATCACCGTGTAACCCACAGAACCATCATCCGCAATCGTCAAATCCTTGTCGTTGACCATCGGAGATCCTATGGGGAATTCAGCCCACAGCACAAACAAGAGACCATTGGATTCAAACCAATGCGGCTGTGCCGGTTCCGACATTTTTTCATGCATACGTTCAATCTTGATCGGTTCAGCATCCTTAGAAAGTTCCTGTACATAAGCTTCCCAGCTCGTAGAACTTTCGTACATATTATAGACGACATATTTTCCATCAGGCGAAATCAAGGGGGCGTCGATTTTCCAGTCACTCCGGTCCTTGGGCTTCTTAAGCGAAACCGCATTCTTCTTACCGCCGTTTGCATAGTCGATAAACACGATATTCAGAGGCTTATCCGAGCCTTCCGCATACACCAGTCGCACATTATTCGTACCAAAATAGCCCTCGACTGTCGAGATGTCGCCGTCTTCTGGAATTTTCGCCGAAGGATCGACCCATAAATGCGGCGAAGCCATTTCAATCATACCCTTCTCAACGAACCAGAACTTCGCATTGTTCGACGGACGAACCGCAAAGATACCGAAGTCCAAATTTGAGCAACTGTTGCTACCATCAACATCGTAACCGCGCAAAGCCACAATGAAATCCGCATGTGTACTCCATTCTGGGTCTTGGAACTGGCATTCTCCCTTGGATTCATCTCGCATCAGGTACCAGAGGACATGTTCCGCAGTATCGGAAATTGTCAGGCGGTCATGTTGAAGGACCTTGCGGGCCTTGGAATTCACCACATTGTATTCCGAATCCGGAGCGACTACGCCAAGTTTACGACTAAAGTTAAGCCATAACATGGCGCCCGGGAAATTTACGGTATCCTGAGAAATAGACGGATTACAAATTTGCAAGCTTTCATCATTTTCACGGTCATAATTCACCCTATACATCGTACCATTTGCGGATGCATGGCTAGACTCGTGATTACCTGCAGATTCCGCCGTAAACGGATCGGGCGTGTAGCACGCCACAAGCGAAAGGGCCAAAAGACCCAAAGGTAAAAACAACTTTTTCATCAATATGCAATATAGTTAATAGAGATTACCATCTAACCAACATTAATTGAATAAACGGCGACTTGAACCTCAAAATAATAGTATATTAAATGTATCGGGAACACGACTATGAAAATTCAAAAAAGCAAGCTAAAACAAAATCGCGAATGGTCAGAAACCACCAAGGCTCGACTCGCCGCGGCACTCGGCATATCTGCCCTTGTCTCACTGACTTCTTGCACCAAGGCCCCCGCTCCCGGTAATCTCGAGACATCGCCGGAACAGTCCGTCACAAGCGAGGCCGCCGGAGAAACCCCGAGCAACCCGCTCCCGGCACAGCAATCCGAAGCCGGAGCCACAACTGAAGCACCGCTTTCGTCCAGCAGCATCTCCAGTTCCTCGGAAGAAGACCCGGGACCGACAGCCGGCATGCCCTACTACGATTACGAAGAAGAACAGCGACTTAAGCAACAACAGCAGCAATAGACCCGCTTTGGTGTTCCATCCAAGCCAAGTAAATAATTTCTATATTGGGTCCGAATTTTAAGGCCAACGCAACGTTTTGGCATATTGATAAGGAGGATATATGAACTTGTTTACTAAAGTCATATTTGCACTTTTTACATTCAGCGTTTTTAGTATAGCCGCGGAACAAAGACGCGCAGAAATTTACGTTGACGAAGACCTCTACAAAGATGCGGACGTACTCGCGGCCGTGCAGAAATACGCAGGCGCCGTCGAAAAAGAGCTCAACTTCAAGATTGACATCAAGTCGTTTCCGGCTGCCTTAGTCCTTGACTCTACAACTCTTAATTCTAGCCCCAAATTCAAGCAGAAAAGCACCGCTGCCGAGCTGAAGACAGCCATCAAAGAATCCTGGGAAGACAAATCCAAGGCTCCACTGGCCGGCGTTCTCCTTATCGGCAACTTGCCTTTTGCACGCATGGAATACTTTGCCAGGGAATCCGATGGCAGGGCTGCATTTCCTGGCGATGGCAAAATCGCCGGCTATCAGGTCTGGGCAGTTGACTTCTACTTTATGGACATGGACGGCAAGTGGACTGACGAGCTCGTCGGAAACGGCTGTGTATCTGACGGCGCATGCAGCGGCGAAGTGGAAACCGGCGAAAACGGCATTCTCGACTCGCACTACAACCATTTTAACGGGGAACTTGCTGGCGAAGATTTCGAAATTTGGGTCGCCCGCGTCAATGCCTACGGCGAAGCCCGCGAATTGAACAATTCCAAATGGATAGAACAACTCCGCAACTACAACGATTACCTCGCCAAAGTAAAGGAACTCACGATACGCTGGCTCAACAAGGCCTATGACATGCACGCCAACACAACCCCGCGTTCGGACAAGGCATTGTTTACCTATTCCGACCCGTCCCCCATTTATATGGAAGACTACGCCGTCGTAAGCCATTTCAACTATCTCTCGAAAATGTATAACGAAGTCGACATCGTCCATGCGATGAACAGGGAAAAATCTCTTCTGTACATGGTAAAAGACTATGATTGGTTAACCCATCTGGGTCACGGCAACGAAAAGTCCTTTGCCGACGGAGTCTCGGTAAATGATTTTGAGCCCTCCATCGAAAGCGTTCCCTACCTACTTAATTTATTCTCTTGCAACATCGCTCGCTATTCCACACCCGAAGGTCTCTCTTACGACCGTACGGTAGGCATGGCGTTCTTGTTCAGGTCCTTGAAAGGTGGCGTTTCGATGATTGCCTCGACAAAGATGGGCGGCGGCTACCAAGCTGTCGATACCCTATACAAACACACAAAAACGAATCTTCTGGGCGATGCCTACGTCAAGTGGGCGAACTACAGATCGTTGGTATTCGAAGGCGCCAAGAACGCAAAGGACATTTACGCCTGGTACTACGGAACCACGCTTTTCGGCGATCCGTTCGCAGCACTTAAAACAAATAAAGACAACGTAAAACCGGACAGTATGCCGAACAACATCGCGTTGCACGCCTTGCACGATTTCAACATCAGCGGCAAGTGCATCGACGAAACGCAGGGCGTCGATGGTTTCTGCAACGTCATTTGCGGTTCCACGGAAGCAAACTATTGCGCAGGCATCCACGGCTACGCCCGAATCGGCTCCATCTATGCCAAGGGCGGATTGGTCCTGAATGCCGAAATTAAAGCCAAAAAAGCTCTCATCTACCGCGATTTCGAAGATGCGGAACTCTTCATCAACGCAGACGTGGATTACGATTACGTTGCCTACGTCAATCCCAAGCGCTGGAACAAGGCGTTTGACGCTTTCGATACCCTAAAGACATTCCCGGACAACAAATGCATAGAGGACATTTCCGTAGATAAGGAATACACACTCGTCGACGGAACATGCATCAACAAGCTTACGGTTCGCTCCACCGGGACGCTAATCATTCCTGAAGGCGATTTCTACGCCTATTCCATGACCATGGAACCGGGTTCCAAGTACAAGTTCGAAAAACCGGGATACACATCATTGCTGCACGTAAAGAAAGGATTTGCCTGGAACGCCACCCCGGTCAAAGACTCCACCGACTACGAAAAAGCGGCTAGCGGATTCAAGTTGATTGTCTATGACAATGCGAACCCCGTCGATATTGACAGCCTATTCTACGGCTCCGTCAATGCGCCCAAAACGATGCTCAACATCTACGGCAAAGCTTACGGTTCGTTCACCGGATACGGCTTGGCCGTTCACGAAAAAGCCTTAGCCTATTACGTACCGTTCGCCCCGCTTTCTTCACCCGGACGCAAGACATTTGTAAGCCCAATGATAACGGCAGATCATGCGACAAAGGTCATCGCGTTCAATCGCAACGCCATCACGTTCGAAGCATCAAAGGCGGGAATGTACGACATTGCAGTCATGGACGTTCTCGGGCAAACCGTTGCTTCGTTCCGCGTTAACGCAACCGCCGGCCGCAATTCCGTCAGCCATGACTTCACGAAGCTCAAAAGCAACCGCTATATCGTGAGCATCAAGCGCGGGAACACAATCGAAAGCGCAAGAATGATGAAATTTCAATTGCCCTAATGTGCAGTAATTAAAATTTTTATATATTTGTTACGGTTTATTAAAACGATAGCTTGGGAGGCTCAAAAAATTTGCTTTGAAGAAAAAAAATGAGCGAAACCGAGTGCAGGCAGGAATGAAAAGTGGTGAATACTGGAAGTCTTTACCACTTTGAATGACGAACCTGCACGATGTGTTGCAGCCAATTTTTTGAAAATGAAATTTTTTGAGACGACCTAATAAAAGAGATTGATTAATGGCAGCTACGAAATATACAGAAGAAAGCATCAAGTCCCTCGAATGGCATGAACATATCCGCCTGCGCCCCGGCATGTACATCGGTAAGCTCGGCGACGGACAGAGCCCTGACGACGGCATCTACGTGCTCGTCAAGGAAATTATCGACAACTCCATCGACGAATTCGTGATGGGTGCCGGCAAGAAGATTGAAATTGATATCGACGACCACTCGGCCCGCGTGCGCGACTACGGCCGCGGCATTCCGCTCGGCAAGGTCATCGACTGCGTATCGAAGATCAACACGGGCGGCAAGTACGATTCCGAAGCATTCCAGAAGTCGGTCGGTTTGAACGGCGTGGGAACAAAGGCCGTGAACGCCCTTTCCACGAAGTTTATCGTCAAGAGTTTCCGTGACGGCCGCATGAAGCAGGCTGAATTCTGCCGCGGCGTTTTAGTGAAAGACTACAAGGAATGCGCCACGAACGAAAAGAACGGTACCGAGATTTACTTTGAACCGGATGCCGACATTTTCAAGAACTACCGTTTCCTTCCGGCCTACATGGAAGAAAAGGTCTGGAACTACGCGTACTTGAACAACGGGCTTTCGCTTATCATGAACGGCAAGGTCTACACAAGCCCGAACGGCCTCCTGGACCTTTTAAACAAGCATGTCGATGATTCCATCCGCTATCCGGTCATCCACTTCAAGGACAAGGATATCGAATGCGCGTTCACGCACGGCAACCAGTACGGCGAACATTACTACAGCTTCGTGAACGGCCAGCACACTACGCAGGGCGGTACGCACCAGCAGGCATTCCGCGAAGGTATCGTCAAGGGCGCCCGCGACCACTTCAAGAAGGACCTCGATCCGTCAGACGTTCGCAACTGCATTATCGGAGCCGTTTCCGTCCGCATCCAGGAACCGGTTTTCGAATCACAGACAAAGACAAAACTCGGTTCTACGACGGTTTCGCCAGGCGGCGCCCAGTTGCGCTCTTGGGTTGTCGATTACGTGGCAAGCCAGTTCGACAACTACTTGCACAAGAATCCGGAAACCGAAAAGGCGCTACTCAACCGCATCACGCAGAACGAACGTGAACGCAAGGAAATCGCGGGCATCAAGAAACTCGCGAACGAACGCGCCAAAAAGGCGAACTTGCACAACCGCAAGCTCCGCGACTGCAAGATTCACCTCACCGACGTGAAGAACGCGCTCAACCGCGAATCGATGATTTTCATTACAGAAGGTGACTCCGCATCCGGTTCCATCACGAAGGCCCGTAACGTGCAGACGCAGGCCGTGTTCAGCTTGCGCGGTAAGCCGCTCAACAGCTTCGGCATGACGAAGAAGGTCGTGTACGAAAACGAAGAATTTAACTTGTTGCAACACGCGCTCGATATCGAAAACGGTCT
>JAEEGG010010504.1_pt1 | contig 20432 bp, 24 predicted proteins | sample 9134161 | NCBI WGS metagenome assembly JAEEGG01 (sample SAMN16246543, study PRJNA631951) | gut metagenome | biome: gut microbiome; feature: rumen; material: CR-attached | host: Bos | place: Iran: Karaj | collected 2018-10 | reverse complement strand
TCACACCGTCAGCGTTTTTTACTTCAATGTCATAGGCGTAAGCCTTTGCTCCAAACATGCAAAGAAGCATGGTGGGCAGAATTGTTGAGATAAAATGTTTCATCATTCCTTTAATTGTTTTAGTTATTAATTATTTGGCAAAGTTAATGATTTAAATCTGATTTTAAATGTTTTTGAGGGCTAAAACCGCATTTTATTAACTTAATTTATTTTTTATCACAAAGGGGACTCTTTTGTGCCTGATAATATAAAGCCTCCGCCTTTGCAGTTTCGCAACCTGCAAAGGCGGAGGTTTTATTTAGGTGACGTTTTTACTTTGTGAGTTGTTGGTAGAGCTTGAAGAGCTCAGCCACGCATTGGCTTTCGGTCATTGTTTTGACGGGGAAGCCGAAATGGAGATTGAGAAGATCTGCCACCGACGAAGAGGCGGATCGTATGCGTAACGAATACCTAAATGAAAAATACAAAGGAAATTTATAAGAATTAACTAAAGCCTTCCTTTTTTATAAAGTTTTCGAGAATTTTCTTGGTGGTATCAGAATTTCTTTGTATCTTTGCAAAGTCGCACTATTAGCCTATCAATAGCGACAAGTGATCTTAGAAGTAAGAAAGACGTTTTCTAAAGTCTGTTGTTTTGTATCAATTGCGTTAATTACGTTTTCTATCCCATGTTTGATAAGCAATATGAATACCTTTGATACTAAGATGGATAATGGAACAACACCTGCGTCTTTTTTCTGAGTGGCATTAAATAATTTAGTTATGGTCGAATCAGGGGTGAGGATAGACTTTCAATTTTAAAAATTTACAACATGAAAATTAAAAATTATTATGGCAAAACTTTTCTTTTATTGTCAATGATGGTACTGATGGCTTGTTCCAACAGCGGAAGCAAGGATGATCCAGATTTGCCAGACCCCCAATCTGTTATTAATAACGATGGTGATTTGACAGTTAAAATCGGTAACGTTTCTTTCAAGATGATTCGTGTAGACGGTGGTACATTTATGATGGGCGCGACGCAAGAGCAACAGGGTGATGCTCTGGCTAATGAGATGCCAGTCCATGAAGTTACTTTAAGCACCTATTACATAGGCGAAACAGAAGTTACCCAAGAACTTTGGGAGGCAGTAATGGGCAGTAATCCTTCAACATTTAGACAATCACGCAAACCTGTAGATGGCATTGGATGGTATGACTGTGAAACGTTTATTTATAATCTGAACACACAGACAGGCAGAAAATTCCGACTCCCAACCGAGGCAGAATGGGAGTTCGCTGCAAGAGGCGGTAATTACTGCAAAGGGTATAAATTTGCTGGTAGCAATAATGTTGATGATGTAGCATGGAGTGAAGGCTCTGATGACAGCGGCACACACATAGTTGCATCAAAGCAAGCTAACGAGTTAGGGATTTATGATATGAGCGGCAATGTATGGGAATGGTGCAATGACTGGTTTGGGGATTACACTTCTGCCAGCATTAAGGATCCTCAAGGTCCCTCCTCTGGAACTCACCATGTTCGTCGAGGTGGCAGTTGGTGGCATAAAAAGTCTTTTTGTCGCGTTTCCAGTCGAGCAAAGGCTTCTTTATCTGCGGATAAAGATGAGGGTGGCTCTACGTTTGGTCTTCGCTTGGCATTATAATATTATTTATGGTTGAAAAAATTAAACTTAGTATGTTTATGAATAAAACAGATAAACGGTTATCTCTTTTTAGCCCTGCAAGTGCATTACTGTTAGTATTGGTGATAACATGTATACTATCATGTAGTAAGGATGATAATAATGAAGTAAATCGTGTTGAAGTGCAAAACAATGGACATGATTTTGTTGATTTGGGATTAAGTTGCTATTGGGCCACCTGTAATGTCGGTGCATATTCGCCAACAGACAAAGGAGACAAATATGCGTTTGGGGAGGCTTATCCTAAAAACGACTATACAACAGCGAACTATGTTGGAGGAAATAATGACGTTGCCAATCTTAATTGGGGAGGCGATTGGCGAATACCGACCAGTTCTGAGATCGAGGAACTCTTGTTTAACTGCGAATGGACAAAAAGGTTTGTAAATGGAGTACAAGTAGAAACTGCCACTGGTCCGAATGGATCTTCAATAGACTTGCCATATTCATCCTATCTTGGTGAATATGGTTATCAAGGATGGTATTGGTCATCTTCGTCTAAATCCTCATTCAAAGCCTATGCACTTTATTTCCATGACGATGTATTAGAATTTGGTAATATTGACAAATATAATGGGTTCCTTATAAGACCAGTTATGACTAATCCTAATTATTCTGGATCAGGTTATTCTGGAGGTGGGGGTGGCGTTTCGCCAGGTACAGGTACAGATGGATATGCGCCAGAAGTTATAGATTTTGATTTCACTTCTACTAAAAGTTCTATCAAAGTAACCTTTAAAACAGACACAAGACCCACCAGCGCATCAATTTATTATGGTGAAAATAACGCAAACAAGTCGGTTGGAGGTGTAAATATTATAGGTAATTCCGTGACGGCAACTGTTTCTGGACTGAAGTCAGGAACGAAATATTACTTCAAGTGTGTCGTAAAGAATAGTTATGGTTCAACTACCTCAGACGGCTGGCCAGCATCAACATTATAAAACACAAAGGGACGGTTCTTTTGTGCCTGATAATATAAAGCCTCCGCCTTTGCAAGTTACGAAACTGCAAAGGCGGAGGTTCTATTTCGGTGACTTTTTTGCTTTTGATGCTTTCCCCTTTCATTATCGAAACTAAAATTAATAGAATAATATTTGGTAGTTTGTTTACTTATGTGTACCTTTGTACCCGAGATTAGAATTATATTGATCAACTACAATACTTTATAAGCAATGAAGAAGAAACTTAGAACAAATCTTTTGTTGGGAGGAGTAATGCTATTCCTTTCAATGATGTTCTCTTGCGGCAACGGTGACAACGCGTTAGAAGCGATTATTAACGGTGGTTCATCTTCTGGAGAAGAAGACATCCCAGAGGTGGTTACCAAGTATGAATTTTCAGTGACTGATCTGTATGGAGTTAATGATTTGACAGCTAACATCACCTCGCTGGAGCTGACGGATGGTGAAGGCACTGTCATTGCCACCGCAGAACTCAGCGAAGGAAAGTACACGGTAGAGAAGTCTAAGTTGGCTTCAGCTACGATTGTATGGGTAAAGGCCGTGACTGGTACTGGCGACGCTGCCAAGACCTACATCCAGAAACTGGTAGCCGCCGACCTCACTACACTCGAAACAGACAAGAAGCTGAAGATGGCAACGATTGGTGACTGGATTCTCGGCGACGGTACGTTTGTCGTGAAAGGTACTACCGGAGGAGTGGCCGTGATTGCCTATGTAGGTAAGGTGGATAAGTACTTCGACAGGTTCCTCGCCCTCGCGTTAGAGGATACTGATGCCAATATTCACGAATGGGCCGATGCTCTTTCAACGGTAAATACCTTCGCCGCTGCCCATCCCATCACTATCGGCGGTACGCCCTATAACACCAGTACCACGGGTGATACCTATTACGACAAGGTGGCTGAAAATGTAAACACTTCCTCTGCCACCGCCGCTACCCAGCAGACGGGCTGGCGCCTGCCGAGCGTGACCGACTGGCGCTATATCTTGGATGGACTTGGAAGAATTAAGGGCGGATTGACCCTAACAGCCAGCAAAAGTGGTACCACCTATAGCAGCAATGCTACCCCTGAAGAACCTCTTGGAGTCTTAGACCTGATTGAGTACCGTAATGGCTCTGACGGCAGTACGTTGCTTTCAGCCATCAATACCGCCTGCGGTAATACTGAATTGAAGAATTTTAGTTACTGGATCAGTTCAGAATATTCTGATATTAGTGCTAAAGCGTGGTATTACTATTTCACAGACGGGATTTTCGCCTATAATGATAAGACTTTAATCACTCATGTGCGTGCCGTCTTTGCATACTAAATAATCTGTGTCGCACTGGGGATTGATACCCAAGTGCAACATACACACACAGGGACTCTTTTGTGTCTGATAATATAGAACCTTCGCCTTTGCAGTTTCGCAACCTGCAAAGGCGGAGGTTTTATTTAGGTGTCGTTTTTACTTTGTGAGTTGTTGGTAGAGCTTGAAGAGTTCGGCGACGCATTGGCTTTCGGTCATTGTTTTGACGGGGAAAAACAACTCTGCAAAAAGAAAAAATCCACAAAATGTTGCGTAATTAAGAAACATTTCGTACCTTTGCGCCAGAAAATCCATATAAAGGAAATGGAACAGACAGTATTTGAACTTGATTTATTGGAAGAAGCGCGCGACTTCTTGAAATCCCTGTCAAAAGAGATTCGTGGCAAGATTGGCCATAACATCCGTAGGGTTCAGAAGGGGGAACGCGATAAAGAGCTCTTTAAGAAACTTGATGGCTCGGAAATTTGGGAGTTTCGTACTCTCTATAACAAGACCTATTACAGGTTGTTTGCCTTTTGGGATAAGGACATCAATACGTTGGTTATTGCCACTCATGGCATTGTTAAGAAATCGCAAAAGACTCCCAAAAGTGAGATTTCAAAAGCAGAAGGTATTAGAAAGTTGTATTTTGAGAATAAGAACAAGAAATTATGAAAAAGGTAGGAGACATGAAGCTGTATAGCTTTGAAGAATTGCTGGAAGAGGATTACGGCAAAATCGGCACGCCAGAGCGCGACGAGTTTGAGCGTAGTGTTGATGAGGCCGTTCAAGCCTATCGCGTTGGAGAGGCCATTAAGCAGGCAAGAGAGGCTCAGAAGCTCACTCAGGCAGAATTAGGTGAGAAGATGGGCGTGCAGAGATCTCAGGTTTGCCGTTTAGAGAGTGGAAAGAGTATCACCCTTGCTTCTATGATGCGTGCATTCCGTGCATTAGGTGTACAGGTGGCACTTGAAATGAAAGGAATAGGCAAGGTAGCACTCTAAACAGGGATTCCTGATAATAGAACCTCCGCCTTTGCAAGTTACGAAACTGCAAAGGCGGAAGTCTTTTATTTATTTCCCTTTGCGCGGTTGTGTGGTTTGCAGAGCATCTGGCAGTTCTCGATGGTGGTAGAGCCGCCTTTGCTCCAGGCCGTTACATGGTCGGCATCCATCTCGTCGAGTTTCCAGATGCGGTGCGCATTCTGATCGTGACCGATGGCGCAGTAGGGACAGTTCGATACGCCCTCTGCCTTTGCCTTTTCCGTCTGCTCCTGATACACCTTACGAAGCATACCTTTATCCCTGAACAGACGTACATTCAGCAGTTTCGTATCCTTACAGCCGCCAAGCACATATTCAAAGATACCACGAGGATTCGTCACATAGTCATCGTGCATCAGTTCGTAAGCCTTTGCCGATAACTCCGAATGGTTATACGCCTGATGGTGGTAGCGCTCGTAGAGTTCGCCCCAGTTCAGGCCCTGCATCTCGTCGTAGACATCATCAAACTTGCTGTCGATCCAATCCAGAACCGTATTGAAGTAGGTCTTAATCTCGTTGATATTCTCGTCTCTACGATGGGTCGACATATACAGTTCCACATTCCCCTTGCTTACCCAGTCGAGTGCCGTAGCCAGGAACTGCTGACGATTAGCCGGCCCTTTTACGTACGATTCCCACTTCTGTATGTTGGCATTCTGCGAGTTGGAGAACTCCGCCTTGCACAGCGTTACAAACGGTCCGCTATAGATGGCGTTCAGCTCTTCCTGCGCATTCAGTGGAATGCCAGCTATGTTGATGGTTTTAAACCACTCCTTGATTTCCTCCTCAGCATGTGCTCCTTCGCCCTCGCAGATATACACCAGTAGTTTCGTCTTCAGAATCTTCTCTTGCATACCTTCGTTCAGTCCGTCAAAGATCTGCTCCAGTCCATTCACCTTCACGGCGAACTTGTTCTTCACGAAACGCCCTAACGATGTGATGCGCTGCTGACCGTCGAGCACCTCCAGCTTTCCTTCCTCTACATTATTATTAAAATATATAAGACCGAGGGGATAGCCCTTTAGTACCGATTCTATCACAGCCACGTCCTTCTTGCCGTCGGCATAAATGTAGCTGCGTTGATACTCGGGCTGAATCACCAGCTGGCCAGCCATGCCATACACGCCCTTAGCCTCCAGTTCGTTGTACTCGAACCCGTCGCAAATCTCTTCAACGGTGTAGATTTTTAGTTCTGTCTTCATAAGCTTATTGTTTTTTGCGGATTAGTAATCTTTTATATTCTGAATGTACTATTCTTCCTTCTGCGTTTTTGTAATAGGTCTTCTTTTTGCCTTTACCAAGCAGAACAGCATTCTCATTCGTTTTTGCGCCTGATGATCCAGTTTCTTTATCATTTTCCGTTAGATACTCTTTGTATTCATTATAACGCCGAGTGTCAGGCAACTCATCATGGCATCCAAACTGAGTAAGACCTAATATCACATATTGATCTGGGCAATACTTATCTAAAAATGAAATAGGAACCCCCATTGCTCCTTTATAATCGGATGGAATGGCGTCAGTGTATGGAATGTCAATGGCATCATAATTATCGTAAGAATAATACTCTTTCTGTGCTCGAATGTCTTTATGCTTACTGTGCTTAAAATTCTCAGCCATTGTCATTAATCGAAGAGGTTGATGACGACGTCCATGATCCACATTTGAATACCAACAAGAATTCCCCAATCTTGTATAGTTTCCGACATATCCAAGTCTTTCGGCTTTTTCCTTATCGCTCTTCTTAACAATAGTTCCTTCAGGAACTCCGAATACCATATCAGAAACAAAGGCCGTAGCTCCAAGCCAAATTCTATTGTTTTTTATGAGAGGGAATATTTCTTTGTTGGTAACTGCATTCATGTTCCCAATAATGATGAATGATTTCCTAGCTTCCATTATCCATGCAACAAACTCCCTAAACAACGAAAATGGTGGATTCGTGACGATGATATCTGCCTCATCACGCAAAGCCCGAATCTCTTTACTGCGGAAGTCACCATCGCCCTCTAAGTACTGCCATTGCAAGTCTTCGATGTTGATGCGGTTGTCGCCAGTCACATCGCGATTGAGTACGAATATCTTGCCGTTCGTCTTACTCTTATCGGCAGAATAGTGAGGCTGTGACGTCTCGAATAAGGTTGGCTGATACGGCAACTTGTACTTCTTGCTCTCTGGGGCATAGCTGGTTGAGATGAGTTTCTTCAGGCCCAACAGCTCGAAGTTCTGAGCAAAGAACTTGGTGAAGTTGCTCCACTCAGGATCATCGCAAGGCAGCAGCACCGTCTTACCACGAAACACATGGGGGTCGTAATCCAGATAGGCGTTGATCTCTTTCTGGATATCAGCATATTGCGTATAGAACTCATCGTTCTTCGCCGTCTTTGCGTTTGCCAAGTTTGTATTTGCCATTAGCGCATATTTTTTTGTGCACTGCTGACTTATCGGGATTTGCAACGGGCTTTAACCAGCGAGACCTCAGGACATAGAAAAGGCGTGAACCGCCTTATCTACATCATGAGGCCCTAGGAAGCCCGAACAACCAGATAAGTCATGCCCACGCCAATCAGCGCAGACATCAGTGACTATCATCGGTTGTTCAATCATTGAAATTTCCTAGGTTCCATGATATACCGAATAATCAGCTAATGCTGTTATTGTTTTACCCACAAAAGTCGCACCGGCGTTCACTCTTGAACATTATGCCGGTGTTCAAGCGACAAAGGTACGAATAAGTGAGCACAATACCAAACAAAAAACGATTTTTTTGCTGTTTTAGGGCTGAAATTATGCACAGATGGAGGATAGAGTGTGCAATATGATGACTAATCTGCCAAAAAATCTTTAGATTATTTGGCAGATTAAGTTAATTATTGTAATTTTGCGCATCGTTTTTATTAATTTAGTTAAATTGATTGTTTTCATGGATAAAAAAGAAATGAATGAAAAGAGTTTAAGAGATGTCATTCTCGATCTTGATGATGGTATGTCGGCCTACTGTGGAGTTGACAAAGACTATGTAGCTATTAAATTGTCGTTTGCGGGGTGTATTTACATGACTGCCACCACGATCGTAGAAGAATTGAAGGCATACGTTGATGACTTGAACCGCCATGTGTGTAAAGAATCGCTTTGTCTCAACTTCGACAAGATGACCAGCGTGGACTACTTTTGGTATGGGGCTACATAGGATTCTTCCCTCATTCCACGATGGAATTATATGATGCCATCGAGAAGCTGATATTGGAGATTGTTGAGATGCTGAAAGAAGTTGACAGGAAGATCGACGAGGCACCCCTCACGCTGTATGGCAACTTCTACCGTTATCAGAAGAGCCTGTGCGACAGGCACGCCGTAGAGGCAGAGTACAGGAAGTATAAAAGAGACGTGCGTGTATTGACCTACGATCTGCTGAAGGACAAGCAGGTGTACGAGATTGAGAAGCACCTGAAGAAGAAGATCCTCCGCCACATGTTAGTCCCGTCTGACAGGGAGGTCGAGCAGATCGATCTCGGCAAGATGAACAAGCACCTACCCTATGGTTATATCATTCCAGAGGAGTTGAAGAAGTGCTACGCAAGACTGTATCGGTTCGTCACGCAAGATGGCGACACCCTGAAAATCAACCACGACCTGTATGGTAACTACCTGTTTCAGCATTACTACAAACTGACCCCTGAGGAGCGCCAGGCCCTCTTCGATTTCGACATCATGCTGGAGATGATTAATCAGGACATCGCGCAATATCAACCATCGAATTTACAGTTTAAGGGAACACAATCTGTCGAGGATCGTATCCGCCATTGTATCGCCCTGCTGATGGCAGAGAAATATGGTAATGAATATCTGTTCAACCTGCAAGGTCACTGGCAGGCCGTTTATCGTATCTTGGTGGATAAGGGCTATTGCATGGATTCCGACTTCAACGGGTTCGACGCCTTTATCGAGAAAGTAATGCCCGAAAATGTGAACAAGCCTTATAAACACGACTCTGTAAGGAACATCAATAAGACCGATTTCAACAGAGCATTTGATAAATGGGAATATAATGCAGATACATCGGGCAAGCGAATCCCTTATGACCGTATGGTAGCTGTAGCGAGTCGTTTCAAGGCGATTTTAGAGCAAAATAACCTGTAAAATACTACCACGCATACCATCACGGTTACTTTTTACCACCCCGTTTACCTCCGTCAGGTTTTTCCTTGCGGAGGTATTTCTTTTTTCCTACCTTTGCCTGCACAAGATCCGGACTTGTATCGATAACAGAATGTATTACAATTTTAAAGATTACAGACAATGGACAAACATGCAATTCGCAGCGTGAAGCTGAAGGAGAATGTCAGGAGTACGTTACGCAGATGCTACCTGAAGGGAGAACCAGATTCGATGATTGATATTATTGGCAAGGGGCCTGCCTACAAACGGCTCTATGACGAGACAGAGGTCGATGCCTCGCTCTTTGTACTGATCATCGCCAGGATGGCTGAGCAGCTGTCGTACGACGAGTTTAACGGCTTCTGGTTTAACCTCAGCGACCACATCTACATGGAGGAGGCCGGATATGGCAACGGTGATACTGAAGAGAGCGATGAGCGATGAATCAGGAAGTTGCCGAATGGATTCTGCATGAGCTGAACCTCGCGGGCGTCACGGTTGAGCAGGAACAGATACTGAACCGGTTGGAGGGGCATCGTATCACGGCCGACAAGGATCTGCCGAAGATGGACTTCCTGTTCCGCCTGTTCCACAAGCCCTGTTTCCCGCGAGGCGAGCTCGTGGCTCTGTCGGGTAAGGCCAAGAGCGGTAAGACCTTTGTGGGCAGTATCCTCATAGCCCTCTGTTTATGCAGTCGTGTGCTCTCCGTCGAGCGGATCGAGCCAAGGCGGCTGCGCGTGCTCTGGTACGACACGGAGCAGAGTGAGGAGTCGACGCAAGATATCCTCAAGAACAGGATTATACCCATGATAGCCCCCACCCCATATCCCGACGGACTGATCGATGTGTTTAACGTGCGCGGGGAGCAGTATGCCGACCGCCTGCCGATGCTGGAGGCGGCTGTCCGTCACTACCAGCCCGATCTGGTGATCGTGGACGGTATCCGCGACCTGGTGGCCGACATCAACGACGGTGTGGTGGCCCAGGACACCATTGAGCGGCTCATGCGGGTGGCCTCCGAGATGCGCTGCTGCATGGCCTGTGTACTCCACCAGAACAAGTCGGTAGAGGATCGCAACCTGCGTGGCTGGATCGGTACGGAGCTGAAAAACAAGGCTTTCGAGGTTTACGAGTGCAGCAAGTCTTCAGAGCGCATCTTCTCGTGGAGCCAGACCGACACACGTAAGTACGACATCGAACAATCCCTGAAGTTCGCCATCGACGAGCAGGGTATCCCTTACCTGTGCACCGAGGAGCAGTTGATGGAGGCGCAGTACCAGGCCCAGCGTAAGGCTGCGGCTGAGATGCAGAAACAGGGCAGCGTGAAGAAGCTGGCGCCCTTTAACCCGAAGTACGTCAAAGGCAAAGAGAACCATAAGACGGTTTTCGACCTGCCAACGCTCTTTGGCGACTGTATGGTTTCTGGGCATATCTACAGTGAAGAAGAGCTGCGTACCACCATTGCCGTAGAGGCGAACATTGTGACCGATAAGGTGCTGACCGAGCAGATAGAGACCGCCGTCAGGGAGGGCATCATCATGCAGAGCTTCGACGGTGCCAGGAAACGTATCTATGTGCGCCCTGTGGTACAAACGGAGTTGCAGTTTCAGTAACCAAGCGCCGAGGTGAAGTCTTCCAGGCCCTATACGTACTTCTCTCTACGAGAGAGAAGGTAGTATAAGGGGCCGTCGGAAGCGGACTTCACCGAGGCGAGCTTAAACATCAAAGTTATGAAATTATTATTTAAATCGTTGGAGGCTGTGCTGGCGCAGGAGACGGACGGTGACAAATCGCTGGTCGACCTGTCGCTACGCACCGACTCCGTATTCTGCCAGTCGCTGGTATCTACGGGCATGCTTACGGAAGAGCAGATGCAACGGGCAGCAGAGCGCTATCGGCTGGGACGAACAAAGGATGATGGCGTGGTGTTCTGGGAGATCGACGAACAGCAGCGCATCCGTGATGGAAAGATCATGTGGTACCACGACAATTGTCACCGTATCAAAGACAAGAATGCCTCGTGGGTGACGGCGCGGCTGAAGAAACAATGCCACTTGTCGGGCCTCTTCGAACCCCAGCGCTGTCTCTTCGGCCTACACCTGCTTGGAAGTGAAAAAGTAAAAGTGAAAAGTGAAAAAGTAAACACCATCGCCGTGGTCGAGGCCGAGAAAACCGCCGTCATCTGCTCGGAGCTGTTTCCGCAGTTTATCTGGATGGCGGCAGGCGGCAAGGAGATGCTTAACGCCAGCAAACTCTACCCGCTCAGGGAACACAAGGTGGTACTTTTCCCTGATACCGATCCTACCGGCAAGACCTACGAGAGCTGGTACGAGAAGGCCGAGGCCATTCAGTCGGAATTCCGCTATCCTATCCGCGTGAGCCGGATCCTCGAAGACCGTGCCACCGAAGTGCAGAAGTCGGCCCAGATTGACATCGTAGATCTACTGTTCCGTGACGGTTGACGGGGAGTTACATTACTACTAACTACCAGTTACATGACGACTAACTGGTAGTTACATGCCGACTAACTCCCCTTTGTATCATCCATCAAAAAGAAATCCGCCATGACGTATAAAACCATGTATAAGTCTGAGCTCGCCGAGCTCGCCGAAGTATCGTATAGCACCTTCTACCGCTATCTGCTGAGCAGACGGAAGATCCTGGAGCAGATAGGGGTGTCCATCCACTCAAAGACACTGCCGCCCAAGGCCGTCAGATACGTGTGCGAAGACTACTGTATCGACCTGCCAGAGGACAGGGAACGGCTCAAGCACATCAAATTCAGGTGATGGTCGTCAATGCTTGTCAATGCTCGTCAAAGATGGTCAGTAGGGCCTCTGGATGTCGTACCTTTGTACCTGCAAACCGGTTGCAACAGTAAACTTGAGTATTAACAATTAAAACAAAGATTATGGCAGTAAACAATCCACAGTTTTTGCTGAACCTGCGCCAGAACGGCAATCGTTTCTCCAAGGCGTACGGCAAGTACTACCCGAAGGCCGTAGAAAAGCAGACCATCTCGCTGCGAGGCCTGACCCGTCACATGGCTGACCACAACTCCATCTACGGACGTGATGTCATTGAGGGCGTGCTCACGAAGATGGCCGGCTGCATCATCGAGCTGCTCTCGCAGGGCAACCCCGTGAAGATCGACGGTCTGGGCACGTTTGTGCCTACCGTGGAAAGCGTGACCGACGGCATCACGAAGGCCGACATTCTGGCAGGAAAGTGGAATGCCTCGCTCTATGTGAAGGCCATCCATATCCGATTCCTCCCGGAAGGCTCGGGTGAGGACGATATCACCTCGCGTGTGTTCAAGGGTAAGTGCGCCCTGGCCACCTATGGCGTGGAGGAGAAGGTTGACCTCACGCCTGAGGAGACAGATCCCAAGAAGAAGCAGATCATCAAGAAGGTGACTCCGCTGGCCGACTGGATCGCCGAGAAGCAGAATGCCGAGGCATCCGAGGGCTCGGGCGACTAAGCCTTAACCATCGGGGAGCAGGGGCCGTGAGTCAGGGATGGTGCTATGGCACCCCAGGCGGAACATCCATGCCGCAACAAGTCCACATCACCGCCATCAAGCCCATCCGGTCAGGGCCCAGGCTTCCCGTTTTTTTTAACTAAGTTGAACCATTAAATTGATTAAAGTATGCGTTTTTTCCGAATTCCAAACGCCGAGAAACTCGGCAACTTCATCCTGACGGTGATCACTGCCTTCGTGTCAACATTCATCATGCAGAGCTGCGGCGTATGGGCTGGCCTCTAAAGCCCCTCAGCCACGATGCCGTGACCATGTTGGTAGTTCACTGCTCCTCCACAAGGAGCGACCGCCCGTTCAGTATCGACGCCCTCATCAACACGGGCATGACCCGCTTCGGACAGCCAAGCTACCATTACTATGTGCGTCGCAGCGGCGAGATCATCCCGATCCTGTCGGAGGCCGTACAAGGCGTTCATGCCCGAGGCTACAACCACTGTTCGCTCGGCATCTGCTATGAGGGCGGTCTCGACCCGAAGGGCGAGCCGGCCGACACCCGCACCGAACCACAGAAACGCTCGCTCTACAAACTGCTGGCCGATCTGCGCAACGATTACCCCCAGGCCCGCATCATCGGCCACTGCGAGCTGCCCCGCGTAGCCAAGCGCTGTCCCTGCTTCCCCGCCAGCATCGAGTACCAGCACCTCCAACCGCCCCCCGCGGAGTAACCACCAATCCCCTCGCCCCCCAGCGAGGGGATTGATGATTAGGGGTTAGGATATACGTAGGGACTATCATCAATATCATACAATTGCTTAGAACCTCCGATAGTCACCGTACCGCAGATTCCATAGTTATTACCTTTACCAATGCTACAAGATGCATCAGATCCCTTCGTCGCAGTTACTTTAGTTACAGTATATTTAATAGTGATATCACCACAACGAGATATACCTCCTGCTCCTGAATATCCCGTACCAATACCGGCACCACCTTGGTCGCCACCTGTTGCCTCGACGGTACCACGGCTGATCGTGATGTTTTTGCATTCTGCCTGACAGCCTGCACCTATGCCTGCAGCTTCACCGCCGCCCTGTGTTGTGATATTACCATCATTGATCTCAATATCTTCACATTTTCCCTTATTACCACTGCCGATGCCAGCACCATCGTTGCCACCCGTGGCAGTAACCTTGCCGCTATTGATGGTGATAGCTACATTTTCGGAACCAGAGCCAGTCCCGATACCAGCACCACTGCTACCACCCGTGGCTGTAACCTCAGTATCAGCACCCGAGATCGTAATCGTAGCAACAGCACCTGTCTTGTTGCCCCCATCGCCAGTACCAATGCCAGCACCATTGTTGCCACCCGTGGCAGTAATCTTGCCACCGCTGATGGTGATGTCGCCCATAGCTGCGTTATAGCCACCGCCGATGCCAGCAGATAGACATCCAGCTTTGGCCGTAATGTCGCCACCCTTAATCACAATATTGCCACAGGGCAGTTCATAGCCGCCGCCACCAATGCCAGCGCCAGAGCTGTAATAAGTACCACCGCCATCCCAAGGTGTGGCAGTGAGCTTGTCGGAGGCAGTGCCCTCAATGGTGAGCGTCTTGCCCTCAGGCACATAGATGCCAGGATAGTACTGATGGAATCCTCTTACCACGTTCGTACCTTCAAGGATGATGGTAGCATCGCCCAGGCAGGTGATACCAGCCCATTTATAAGTATCGTCGTCTACATGCACACCTTCAATGGTGACATTACGCAGCGTTACAGTGGCACCATCGGCAATGGAAATCTTCACAGGATGGTTTGCCACGTCGAGCGTTCCCGTCAGGACGGCACCATCCACCAACGTCAGGTTCTCAGTAACGGTAGAGAGGTCGTTATTCAAGTTCTGGGTCTCACCACCGCCAGAGTTACCTCCAGAACCACCACCATTGATAATCTCCTCAAGGGCATTATCCATGTTACCACACGACGTAAACACCGCGGCCGAGCCGCAGATAAGGGTTGATACCAGCAGCCACTTGGCCACGCTTCGGGTTGATTTTGTACGCTTCATATTGTTTGGTTTTTATAAGTTATAGCACTGCTGCAATTTTGATTCTATTTTCTACGGAACTTTTGTGATACGACATTAGTCTAACTTGCGGACTCCACGATAATGGGCTTCGGAAGAATTAGAGCCACTACCAGAGACATCGAATACATTTGGCCAACTGGTGCCATCGGTAGTGTATTCTATGCTAACAGCATTTGGAGTATAATTAGAAAATGAATCCATTGCCTTACCATCACTCGTTCCACTTGAGCCTTTCGTACCAGCAAGGGCAATGAACTTTCCACCATAATAGCTAAAATTGTAATTAATAGCATTACCGCCATTGCCTGATGATCCGCCATTACCGCCAGTCGCTTTTATGTAAGCGTTGTCATGGATATCGAGAGTACTAATAGCAGTTCCGCCATTCTTGCTCCCATGGCCATTACCACCAGTGACTATCAATTGGGCATAGTCTTTAACTGTTGTTAAACCAGCAGTACCCATACCTCCTTCTACATCATTATCTGTGCCATTACCACCATTCACCGTTACCTTGGCATGTCCGCTGGCAGTAACATTACCATCAATGCCCCTACCGCCTTCACGATTATTACCACTGCAATCACCTCCTGTTGCTTTAAATTCAGCATCACCGCTAATCATTACATTTCCCCTAATGCCATTTCCACCTTTGTATCCTGTACTATTGCCGCCTATTAACTCCACTCTTGCGTGGTTCAAAATATTGAGAGTACCAGAACTTGAATAAATAAACATACCATTACCGCCTTGGCCACCACTTGTTATGTCATTTCCTTGGGCCTTTACTTCACCACCATAGATGTACACGTTGCCATTCGACCAGATGCCATCCCCCATATTTGTCGTAGATGTGGCTTTAGCCGTAACTTTGCCTCCATGAATAGTCAAGCCCTTGAGATTAATGGCATTACCATTTGCTTTTTCTACGTTCATCTGCCCCATATCGCTACCTTCGCTTTGGGCATAGATGGTGAGGGACTTACTGTTTGTATAGCCATTAACCTGCCCTGTGATATCCAGCTTCGAGCCGTCTGAAAGTATCAGCTCCACATCGTCGGTTAGCGTTACATCGCCGGTGATGGTGGCATTGCCATAGATGATATAGGTGCCAGCGGTGATGGTAGTGTTATCGATGGTTCCTGTTAAGGTGACGCCACTTGTGACTTCTTCGGTTTTCATCTCTTTCAGGGTTTCATCCCATTTCAAGATGCTCACCCCTACACTAAGTTCATAACTGGCCGTCTTGGTCTCGTAGGTATAGTCCCCGCTTTCGGTTACAGTGGCTGTGATGGTAGTGGTTCCCAAGTCAACAGGCGTTACTTCGCCAGTCGTGGGGTTAACGGTTGCCACAGCGGTATTCGACGAGGTGTAGGTCACTGTGCCATCGCCCTTATTTGTGAGGGCGTTGGTAAATGTATCATCGCCAAAGTGCATAGACACTTTGCTTTGGGCGAAACTGATGCCCTTCGCTGTAGGATTGCCATTGATAATCTCCTCAAGGGCATTATCCATGTTACCACACGACGTAACCACCGCGGTCGAGCCGCAGATAAGGGTTGATACAAGCAGCCACCTGGCCACGATTCGGGTTGATTTAGTACGCTTCATATTGTTTAGTTTTTATTTACTATGATTAATTTGGGGACAAAGATACATCTTTTTATCGACATCACCAAATTTTCCTAAAAACATTTGGAACTTTCAAGATTTGTTCTTACCTTTGCAACAGAAATCACGAAACAATAATTGCTATGGAAGAGAAGCATTATCCGATAATAGACGAAGAGGATTTCGTAGGTCTGGTTAGCGAGCCTATGGCAGAGGCTGTTGTAGACTACTCGCACTCTGTAAATGGCGTTTCTACAGTCCCCGACTGGATAGACGACCTTGATTGGGACAGGTTCCCAAGTTACGGTCCTTATTCAGTAGAAGAAGCGATTGAGAGAATTGAGAAAGCAGAAGCAGACATGAAGGATCCAAGTAAATGGATATCCTCGGAGGAAGCTGATAAGTACTTGTATGAAAGATATCCATGGCTAAGATAATATGGAGAGATAATGCGCTACAATTGTTGGCGCAGTATATCGACAATGCATTAATAGAATTCGGAAAGAAGGCCGCCAAAAGGTGGCTAACAGAAAAGAAAAACATTGAGTGGCGTTTAGAACGTTACCCGGATTCATTTCCTCCAGAAGAACTTTTGCAAGGAAGAACAATCCTGCATCGGCGCTGCCACATGATGCATCGGCGTTTTAAGCTTATCTATCATTATGAAGAAACCGAAGACACTGTTTATGTCGAAGACATATGGGATACAAGAATGAATCCTGAAACACTAATTCGAAGGATTAAGTAATCCCCAAGAAATCACAGGGACTGGTCGTTGATTCATGAAAAGATCAATCACCGTGATTTTCTGATTTTTCGGACCGTCAGACGGTGATGAAAAAAGAGAATCCCCAGCCAAATGGCTGGGGATTCTCCTTTATTCTACATCTCGAACCAACCGGACGGAACACCCGTAGTGGCGAATGTGAGTTGAACTCGGATTCAGACCGCTATTATCGAAAAATACTTGGTAGGCAGTATTAATCCAATCCGACGTACTCGACCAGTATTGGCCGCTGGAATTGACATCATAGACCGATGTGCCTTCGCGATGGCCTGCTGCCGGCAGGAATACTGCGCCATGGGCCTCGAAATCGCTGGTCCACTCAGCGGCAGTAATGGGATTGCTTGTAAAATTGGCATCAGCTGTATTGGCAGAAACCAGAGCGTGATAGCTGGCATTCCAATCATCGGGCAGCAGGATTACACCTATCACGTTGTTCACTGTCGCCCTGGCATAGCGGATGCCAGAGGTGGTGGTGCGGGTGTTGAACAGGTAATCCCACTCATCCTTGTTCAGCGTGTACCAGCCAGAGTAGGCTCTATTTCCACCATTAGTGATGGCTAGCGTGCCCCAGTCGTTCTTCAGGACGTTGAGGCTGCCATAATAACTAGAGTTATTACCATGATAACTGCAAAGACCGTATGTGTTAGAACTGGTACCATTGCCCACCCAGCCGAAGAGGTCAACCGTATTGCCGGTTTTAAAATATTGACCTGCAGGGGCGTAGCCAATGTAATCCCATTGATGCTCTGCAAACTTCCATGATGAGGCAGTATAGGTGTAATCGCCATTATAACCCGCAATCACCGCCTGCAGATTCCCCTGCGAGAACTGAACCTGCTTGGTATCACTCACGGAGAACTTACCAGCCAGCAGACCAGGGAACTTCACAGTAACGGTACAGGTAGCCTTCACGCCGCTGCCATCATTGGCGGCTGCGGTAATGATGGCGGTTCCTAAGCCTATGATCGACACCTCACCATTATTAACAGTGGCTACGGCGGGGTTATCGCTACTCCATGTGATGCTCTTATCAACGGCATTCTCAGGAGCCACGGTAGCCGTCAGCTTCACAGCGGCATCACCAAGTTTCTTAGTCAGCGACGTCTCGTTGAGTGTGATACTCGTCACAGTAGAAGGATTATCCACAGACCCGAGAATTTCTTCGAGGGTATTCTCGCCACACGACGTAAACACCGCGGTCGAGCCGCAGATAAGGGTTGACACAAGCAGCCACATGGCCATGTTTAGGGTTGATTTTACCATACGTTTCATAACGTTTGGTTTTATTATTTATTATTCTCAAACTTATGGAAGGCATCGATGATTTGCTGGCGCTTTTCGCTGGGGATGCTGACCACACGGAGGTTTGTATTATCACTCAGGTAAAAGGCGTTACCTTTCTGGTTGAAGTTTAAATTCCAGACGAATTCGGTTGGTCTGCGCTCAGTGATGTTTCCTTGTTCATCCATCAGCACAAGACCGCACTTTAAGTCTGGTGCCTTTTTCCCGTTTTGATTATCAACAAACATCGTGGCCATGAGTCCGGCAGGTTGTTCCAGTGTCCAGTCATCGAAAGCAAGGATGGTGTATGTCTTGCCATCGGTCTGATCGGTCCACAGCCACACCTTGTCCTTCATCAGCTGCCTATGTTCTGCCATCAGTGCCTCAAGCGATAGGGCATAAACGGTCTCAGCATTCTCCATTCCTTCAGCTCGTTGTCCCTCTGGCAATTGATTGTTGAGAAGAAATGCCTCACGTAAGGTTTTGACTGCATCGGCATCGCCATAGGCGTAACCCCCTGTTGAATAAAGCATCCATTTCAAAGAGCCAAGGAAGGCAATGCGTGATGGTATGGCTGCATTTTGATAGCCCAGCTCGTCAACGTATGCACGGATGGCCTGATCGTAGCTGCCTAACATCTGATCGGCATTTTTGTTATACATTCCTATAATAGACATGAGTTCAAATGACTTGCCGAGGATGGTATCGCGCTTTTCGGTCTGGCTCTTTGCAATCTCAAGGGCACGGTTGGCATACTTTTCTGCCAGTATCGGATTGGGGGTGCCGTTACTCTCGTTCAGATAGAACTCTGCAGCATCGTATTGCTTCTTCCAATCTTGTGGGGCGTCATCGGCGGCCTTTACCAGACGCTCACGTTTCTGGAGGGGCGATTCTGCCTCTTGTGCGTTCACTACGGTTGTTGTCATTGCGCAGCAAAGGACGGCTGCGAGCGTCATCATAAACTTTTTCATACTCTTAATATTTCTAATGTTATACCTTACGCCGATGATGATAAATGTGGATTGATTTCGGGGGTAGTCCTTGGGTGTGTCATGGATTAATACTTGTCTGCTCCAAATAATATTTCTTTGAAGGTACACCTACAAGATCATTGATTGTTGACAGATCGCGGTATCCTTCGTTATCATAAGATACTTCGAACTTGACATCTTGAAGATCAGGATTCGGATCGACTTTGCATTTATAAGTCAGGATTAAATTATTATTTGCATCTGATTCAAGTTTGATACCTTCATAATTGATATCCTTCCAAGTGGTTACCCCTAAATTAGGGATAGAAATTGTAATACTCAACACAGGATTTGTACATGTTAATTCAGCCTTGGGACCAGACTTGGATTTCTCGAGGGCCTGGTTGAATTGTTCTTGTTGTTGGCCATTCAGGGTCATGCCTTTAAGGTCGTAATTCTCATTGTAGGTGGCAATCTGCGTGAAAGCATCTGCAACTCGCGTTACAACTGTTAGTGCAGGTGTTCCATCAGCTGCATATACATTGAAAACAAATGTTCCTCCACCACCTGAGCCGCCATTATTTGTGCCGCCGCTATTACCTGAGCCATCATCATCGCTGTCCCAGTCCAAAATGTATCTTTTATTTTCTTGGACATCATGCATACGCGTGGTGGCAGGAGATACCGATTTCAGAACGAACTTGCCTCCTTCTTTCTTGAAGGTGATGGTTTTCTCAACGCCATTCTCCATAATGGTGTAGCTGACAACAGCGCCTTCTTGGAGGGCTGCGATAAGTCCTTGGACTTCAGACGATTCCAGAGGGTTGTCTTTAACATTACATGAAGTGAATGTCAGGGGCATCGCTATGAGCAATGCAGCGCACATGAGGTGTTTGAATAATAGTTTCATAAATTTATTTTTTTAAGTTTATTAATTTCGAATTGGTTTATTATAATCCTAAAATCATCAATGACATGGCAAAGGTACAACAAAAATCTGAGAAAATCAGCGCTTTTGGCGGAATATTTTTCGTTTTGGACAAATTTGACCGTATTCTGTCCTCTGTAATC
>JAEEGG010010500.1_pt1 | contig 20438 bp, 19 predicted proteins | sample 9134161 | NCBI WGS metagenome assembly JAEEGG01 (sample SAMN16246543, study PRJNA631951) | gut metagenome | biome: gut microbiome; feature: rumen; material: CR-attached | host: Bos | place: Iran: Karaj | collected 2018-10 | reverse complement strand
CATCATGCAAATCTCCACAGCTTTCTTCGTCAGCTATTTCCTGAAAAAGAAAGTACCATAAACCTCCCTATCCCTCAAGCAGTTTAAGACAAATCGCCATAAGAAGTTTTTAACCTTATGGGCGGTTTTGGGTTAAAATAACCCTTTTAGCCAACAGAATACAAGAATAAGAGCAGCGACAATAACTCCGCCCAGGAAAAAGTCTAAAACTGCCACTAAACTTCCTATAATCAGGAGTTTTGGTTTTTCACAGCGAATATAGCCCGCTGCGGCAAAAATTATTGTAAAAGTTAATAATATAAGAAATAGTATTGGTAAAAAAGCACCAAAAGGATATACCCATTTGGGCATTACTGATGTCCAATATCCAATAGAATATGCACCATTCAAAATCACAAGGATAATCGCTAAGGTCAAACAAATTTTTCCACAAACAGGGGCTGCGATTTCTGTTTCATCTTTCAATTTCTTCCTCCTTTTCTTCTAAATGAACTTCTTGAGGTAAACGGCCCCACCTATTCGTCTCTATTTTTCCATCTTCAAACCAAATATCATAATCCCATTTTATTGCATCAGGTTGTTTCACATCGGGTTCAAACTGGAATTCTTTTCCTTTTATTTTTACAGTTAATCTTCTTTTTTCCGTAGTGCTGACTCTATACATCTCATATTTTTGTGTCATATAAAACATTGCTTCTCCGTTTTTATCAGTAAAGCATGATTTTGCCGTTTTGATTGGAAAATAAAATGTCCCTATCGGATTAAAAATCTTTTCAAATGTGTTATAACGGCGTCCTCTTTCAACTGCTATTCCAATAGCAGGCTCTCCCGTTTCTGTATAGGTGATACTCATCTTTTCTGGGGCAAATGATGAAACACTACCGAAAAGCCACAATAATAACAAAAATTTAATGTTCATCATAATAACTTCTCCAACTCGTTTTTTTGTTTATCGTTCACTTTTTTAATTTCTATTCACTAGCATCCCATAAGAAGGGAAAAAATGTGTTGTTTTTTATAGCTTACACTCATAAGCTAACCATGTAAAAAACAACGACAAAACAACACGTGATCCTTATACAAATTTTAAACAGCTTATGCAAGCTTTTCGGTGCGCTTTATTTTTGAGGCAATACGTGAGGCAATGCGAAAAAGCGGAAACCCGGACGGAATTCCTTGACACCCCAAAAGAGAGAGAGTAGGCTTGCGGTTCGCCTTTGCGGGCGGATCCCGCGGGCGGCGTGAGGTCTCTATACTTAAGAATCACGTTAACGTACAGAAGTAGTGCTATTTAAGAAATGAAAAGACAGTATCAACCTTCCAAGATCAGACGTATCCGTCAACATGGTTTTCGCAGCCGTATGGCCACTAAGAGTGGCCGCGCCATCCTTTCCAACCGTCGTCGTGTAGGCCGTAAGCACCTGACTCCGGTATAAAGCCCGTTCTTTGAGTCGGTTCGCAAGAGCTGCGCAAATGTCGGCTTTGTCCTATTCTCCTTCTCACCGCTTTGAGCTGCCGCGGGAACGTGTTCTCAAGGTCCAGGCGGATTTTGCGGATATCAAGCAAAACGGAGAGCGTTTCGTAGGACGTCATTTTATCGCTAACTGGCGCATGGAACTTAAAGAGACGGAAGGAAATACTTCCGCGAGATGTTCCAGGTTCGCGGTCGTTGCCGGCAAAAAAGTGGGCGGTGCCGTGGAGCGCAATCGTTACAAACGGCTGCTGCGGGAATCTTTCCGGCTCAATCAGCATCATTTTTCCAACACAGTATCCTTGGTGTTGATCGCCCGCAAGGCGATGCAGGGTAAAGCATTTGAAGATGTGAACAAAGAGTTCCGCTTCTTCTTGAAAAAGGCAGGGTTATGGATCGCCTGAACAAAGTGTTCAGTCTGTTCGTGCTGCTGCCCATTTACGTTTACCGCTGGGGGCTTTCCCCGCTGAAAAACGCCCTGTTCGGTTCTTTTGCACATTGCCGTTACTATCCCTCATGTTCGGCTTACGCGATAGAAGCGATTCAAAAACATGGTGTATTGAAGGGAATGTGGCTGGCGCTGCGCAGGATATGCCGGTGTCATCCCTGGCATGAAGGCGGTTATGACCCTGTGCCTGAATGTGGATGCCATGTCCCGCAAGGGCGGCATGAAGAACTCCGTCCAACACTGAAATAGAAAATCATGGATCGAAAAGCATTTTTAATTCTACTGGTCAGCCTTGGCTTTCTGCTGGGGGTCTGGTATCCGCTGACGAATAAGATGTTTCCTCCCAAGGAGCTTCCGGCGAATACGAATGTCGTTGAAAATCTGACCACCCCTACTGACACAAACACGGCAGCGGCAGCCCTTACCAATGCTGCGACCGCTCCGGCTCAGGCCACTAATACACTGAGCAATGACTTCCGCTCATCGGCTGAGATCGCGGCAGCCGCGACCAACAGTCTCCCGGCGCTGACACTGCCGGAAGGGACCGAAGAGCAATTCGTTGAGCTGGAAAATGATGTCGCCAAGTACGTTTTCACCAGCCGCGGCGGCGGTATCGACCGCATCGAACTGAAGAAATACCCGGCCGAAGTGGATCGTGCCTCCAAGAAAGAGACGCTGACGGAACAAAATTGCGTTCACCTGAATCAGGGAGTCAATGTGCCTATATTCGCGGCTCTGGGCGATCTGAATCAGTCTTACGCTCTGACCAAGAAAGATGATTCCACAGTCCAGGCCACGACACTCCTGACCAACGGGCTGACGCTGACCAAAACGATCACGCTTTCAACCAATTATCTCTTCAAAACCAGTGTCACTCTTTCCAACTCGACAGAAAATCCCGTGCAGACACCGCCTCTGGAGCTGGTGACCGGCACGGCAACGCCTCTCAGCGACAATGACAGAGGCGATCTGATGAATGTTTACTGGCACAACGGCAGCAAATTAGAGACGGTGGGCAACAGCTGGTTCGCGAACCGTACTCTGGGCTGCTCCATCAGTGAGCCCCGCCCGCTTTATGCCGGCGGTGACGGCATGACCAACGTCATGTGGGTCGCCTGCGCGAATCGTTTCTTTGCTATTGCCGCGGTCCCCGTTCTGGGCGCTCCGAAAGTGCTGGTCCACAAGACTCCGAACCTGCCCCAGTTCGAGCACAGCTCCTCCAAGGGCATCAAAAACGGTTTGCAGGCTTCTGTTTTTTACCCGGAAACGATTTTGGCTCCCGGTAATTCCGTTTCTTATGATTATGATATTTATGCCGGTCCCAAAGAATACAAGACTCTGTCCAAGCTGGGCATCAGCAACGACCTGGATCTGATCATGGGCTTCAGCGGGTTCTTCGGATTCTTCTCCAAGCTCCTGCTGCTGGGCATGAACTGGGTCAATTCCATCACCCATGTGGGCTATGGACTGGCGATCATCATCATCACGATCATCATCAAACTCCTCTTCTGGCCCTTGACCACTGCCAGCACCCGTTCCATGAAACGGATGTCGCAGCTGCAGCCGGAAATGAACGCCATCCGCGAAAAATACAAAGATGATTCCAAGAAGATGAATCAGAAGCTGATGGAGTTCATGAAAGAGAACAAGGTCAACCCCATGGGCGGATGTCTGCCGCTGCTGATCCAGATCCCCGTCTTCATCGGTTTCTATAAGATGCTGATGAGCGCGATCGAACTGCGCGGCGCGACCTTCCTCTGGGCATCCGACCTTTCCATTCCCGACACGATTTTTGTGATCCCCGGCATTGGACTGCCGGTCAATCCGCTGCCTCTGATCATGGGCGCGTCCATGCTGTGGCAGTCCTCCATGAATCCGCCCTCTCCGGGCATGGATCCCATGCAGCAGAAGATGTTCCGCTATATGCCGCTGATCTTTATCTTCTTCTGCTACAGTCTGCCTTCCGGTCTCTCTCTGTACTGGACAGTGCAGAATATCATCTCCATCATTCAGATGAAGCTAACCAAGACAAACGCGGCCAAGCCCTCGGCTCCTCCGGCCAAAGGCGCGATGAAACCGCTTTTGAAATCACTCCCCGGAACCTCGCAGTTCCGCAAGAAAAAATAAATTTTAACCTGCAAAATTACTATGGCAGATCAACCTAAAGTTATTGTTGAAACCATCCTCAAAAATCTCGGATTCGACTGTGAAGTTGAGGAACACTTCCTGGACGAAGGTCCCCTGCTGGAAATCAAAACCGATGATCCCGGCCGTCTGATCGGACGCAAGGGGCAGTCTCTGGTTGCCCTCCAGTACCTGACCAACCGGATCATTTTCAATATCGATCCCGAAGCTCCCAAGGTTCTGCTGGATGTCTCTAATTACCGCCTGAACGCCCGTGATGAACTGATCCGCAAAGCCAAAGAAGCCGCCGAAAAAGTCCGCCGCTGGGGCGATATCGTTGAGCTGGAACCAATGAACGCTTTCGACCGCTATATCGTCCATAACGCTCTGAAAGATGATGAGAAAGTGGAAACATACAGCGTCGAAGTGGAAGGCACCAATAAAAAGGCTATCCTCCTGCGTTTGAAGAAGAACGCGTAGTCTTCCTCCGCGTTCAGCACAGAAAACCGTCAGTGTTATCCGCTGGCGGTTTTCTGTTTTATGGCAAGGTTCAATTTTTGCTTTGAATGCGGTCGTTTCCGTATTATCATCCCTGTTGAAGCGCAGCTGACGGAATGTCGTCAGTTAGAAAGGTCATTATGAATTATTTGAAAGTAAAACTGTTCGTCTTTATTTCGCTGTCTGTGATGCTGTGGGCCGCCGCGGGGAATGCCGCCGATGAGCCTCAGGATACAGCCGCCGCTCAAACTCCCAAGATCGAGATCAAACCCGCCGACACGGAAACGATCCGCTGGTTCCTGCCTTATGAGAAGCCTTTTCGCATGACCGGCTTTGAATGGTTTGAAACCGACCGCGTCTATGAACGTCTGCCGGTGGACAAACCCGAAACCGTCACCCAGTATCCCAACGGCAAAGCCACTTCCATCCCGGCTGCCAGCTGCGGGGCGTTCAATCTCAGCCCGCACACCTCCGGCGGTCAGATCCAGTTCCGCACCGACAGCGCTCATATCCAGGTGAGCGGTGAGCTGTCCGGACAATACCGGGGCGACAATATCTCGCCGCTGGGCAGTTCCGCCTTTGCGCTCTACTACCGGGAAGGTGACAGCGATACCTGGGTCTATGCCGGTGCCAGCCGTTTCAGTCACTCCAAAGACGAGTTCAGCGCACAGGTCGGCGGCACCATGACACGCAAGACGCGCGACTGTCTGCTTTACTTCCCCACTTACTGCGGTGTCAAATCTCTGGCCATCGGCTTGGACAAGGACGCTGTTGTGGAGGCTCCCCGTCCCTGGAAGGATCCCCGCAAAGTCATCTTCTACGGCACCTCTATCACACAGGGCGGATGCGCCTCCCATTCCGGTGCGGATGCCGGCGCGCTGCTGAGCCGCGATCTGGATATGCCGGTCCTGAACTACGGTTTCTCCGGCAACGGCAAAGGTGAACCGGAGATCGCCCGGATGCTGGCCAGCATCAAAGATCCCGCTCTCTATATCCTGGACTATGAATGGAACATCATAACCGGCGAGGAAATGGCCGCTTCCCTTACGCCTTTTATCGACATCCTGCGCAAAGACCATCCGGAAACTCCCATTCTGGTCATGTCGCACACACCGGGTTCTTTTGAGGGAATTGATCAGGATGACGACTCGCTTGCCCGGTTCAAAGCCAAACGGGAAGCCATGATCCTGGAAGTGCAGAAGCGTCAGGCCGAAGGCGACAAGAAAATCGAATTTCTGGACGGAAACACCCTGCTGGGCGAGGATTGGTGGAACTGTCTGGTGGATGGATGCCACCTCTCTGATTTCGGCTTCTACCGCCAGGAGAAAGTCATGCTCCCGGTCGTCCAGAGAATGCTGAAAAATTCCAACAAGTAATCGGGCAAAACGGGTGAGGCCTATAGTAAAACAAGAAAGACTTATAGGATAGAAAATGACAAAAACAACAAAAACAACATTGTGGGTCATTGCATTTTCAGTCATTGGGGTAGCAAATTTGATACTGCTGATTCCTATTGCCTTATTTGCTTTATTCTGTATGGGGGATTTTTCATTAGATGGTTATGATCCTCCCCTTTCTTTTACACAGAAAGAAGTAGAAGCAATAGGAAAAGAAAGATGCCATTTATCCGGAATGACTTTCCCAGAGGATATGACATACATGAATGGAGAATATGATTCACCCCATGGAAGGTATGGGGTTTGGTTTTATGAAGGAGCTTGGAATTATATTTCAACAGAACCATTCAAACTGCCCGAAAAAGTGGATAATTATACACTGTGGACAGAAAATCTTGATATCACTGAAAATAATTTTAGCAAATATTTCAACACAGTGATCAGAGGTGGAACATCTTATTCGAGCGGGACATGGATCACTAATGGATTTGTTTTTGACGCGACCATATTAAAAACGCACGAGAAGTATTATTTACGTCTTTATTCGTATGATATTGAGACTCGGCACTTAGAGAGACACCTTAGATGTGCCGAGACCCCGGAAGAGGTTCGTGCCGCGCAGGAAATGATGAAGACATTTGCCAAGGGAAATCTGGAAGCTACATGCGAAGCTGCGGTTTCAATAGCTGATATCGTGTGGTGGAAACATCCCATCGCCGTTGATTTTTCGCTGGAAATGTTGGATGAAGTAGATGAAATACTGACAGAAAAAGAAGATATGTCTCTTATCAACATGGAGAGGAAAGAACCGGTCACCGACTACTATCGGGCCAGGATCTATTACACGATGGGAGAAGTTGAAAAAGGCGATGAATACGCCGAAAAAGCCCGTCCCAGACTTAAAAAGGATTCCCTAGGATATCTTCAATATTGTCGGTCGTATGGGTGTGATATACAAAAACGAGAGAAAGAACAAGAACATTTTCAAAAATATCTTCCTAAAGAAAATATTGAAGAACAAAGCAAAGAAGAATAGGATAGAAAATGACAAAAACAGCATTATTGCTCATTGGAATATTAATTTGGATATTGCTGAGTCCTTTTACATTAATTGCATTATTTTTTATGGGTTATTTCACATGGAATGACGATGATCACCCACTTTCTTTTACACAGGAAGAAGTAGAATCAATAGGAAAAGAAAGATGCCGTTTATCCGGAATGACTTTCCCGGAGGATACGACATACATAAACGGGGAATATGGTTCAAGTCGCAGTACATCTAATGGAAGTCATGTTGTTTGGTTTTATTCAGGAGCTTGGAACTATACTTCAACAGAACCATTCAAATTACCTGAAAAAGTGGATCATAAAGTAGATAATCGCATACTGGATGATGAAGAAGAGATCAATAACTATGAAAGATGGTTTAGTGGATACTTTAAAACAAAAGTCAGAGGTGCAGCAGTTAATTGGAGCGGAACATGGATCACCAATGGATTTGTGTTTAAAGCATCCATATTAAAAACACACGAGAGGTATTATTTGAACCTTCATTCGCATGATATTGAGACCTGGGACTTAGAAAGACACCTTGAATGTGCAGTCGATGTTGAAAATTCAAATCCGGAAGAGGTTCGTACCGCACAAAAAATGCTAAAGGTATTTGCCAAAGGAGATCTTAAAGCTACATGTGAAGCTGCGGTTTCAATAGCTTATATCGTGTGGCGGAAATATCCCATAGATTTTTCGCTGGAAATGTTGGATGAAGTGGACGCAATACTGAAAGAGAAAGAAGATAAGTCTCTTATCAGCAAGGAGAGAAAAGAACCCGTCACCGACTACTATCGAGCCAGGATCTATTACACGATAGGAGAAGTTGAAAAAGGCGATGAATACACCGAAAAAGCCCGTCCCAGAATCAAAGAAGGTTCCTTAAAACATCTTCAATATCGCCGAACGATTGGCGTTGGCAGACAAAGCGAAAATCTCAAGAAACAAAGAAAACTCCTTAGAAAAAATATTGAAGAACAAAGCAAAAAAGAGGAACCATAAAAATTATCAGAAGATGACGCATAAACCCAAAACCGCCATAGCGATTTTGGGTTTATTTTTCAAATACTTTGATCAGCTCAGTATTCCGGCTGAAAAGCAGTGATCGTCAGCTTGCCGTGTTTGATCCCTTTGCAGGCAAAAATGCGGTCACTGATGGAACGGATCTCATTAGCTTTGCCGCGCACGATCAGCACCTCCAGGCAGCTTTCATGCGTCAGATGCACATGCGTGGTACTGAGGATGCACTCGTGCAGATCATGCTGAATCTCGGTCAACTGGCTTTGTATGTGCGGAGTGTGATGATCATAAACGATCGTGATCGTTCCGGCCATCTCCTTATCCCCCTTCTGGCTTTGATGCTCCACCATCTGATTACGGATCATCTCCGAAATCATCTGGGACCGGTTCTCGCGGCCTTTTTCCACCATCATCGCATCCAGCTGTTTCAACAGCAGAGGAGGAAGAGAAATGCTGAATCGAACATGCGGTTCTTTTTTCTGTTTCATAACACTCCGTGACCTTTCATCATACGTTTACATTCTCGTGTAACGAGGACCGTCGCCGCCCTGCGGGAAGTTCCACTCGATATTCTTCAGCGGATCCTTCACCTGGCATGTCTTGCAGTGCATACAGTTGGAGAAATCCACCTGGATGTGATCTTCCTCCAGCGTATAGACCTGCGCCGGGCAGAAATGCAAACAAGGTGCGCCGTACTTCGGCAGACACTCCTTGATGCAGCGGTTTTTGTCCAAAATGCGGATATGGCACGGCTGATCTTCCTCGTGCTTGGTGCCGGACATGAAAACATCCGTCAAGCGATCCGGCTGAAGCTGTGAGGTCGGGATATCCCAGTTGTCCGGCTTGCATTCGGACAGAGGGCGCATCCCCTTGTAATCTTCTTCCATGCTCACCTGCCAGAACGGCAGAGCGCCGCACGTTGCCCAGGCAAAACCGGCATTCATCACACCGATGAACATGTGCTTGGAGAAACCGGCACGGACATTCTTCACCCGCTTGAGCTGCTGCCAGACAGGATCGGCTTTCAGTTTCGCGTCATATTGAGCCAGTCCCTGTTTGGAGAAGTCATTCTTCTTCCAGCATTCCGCCAGCGTCTCACCGGCCAGACGACCGGAGATCATCGCAATGTGGATGCCTTTGATGCGGAGAGAATCCACCAGACCGCCCGCGTCGCCCACGATCATCACACCGTCATTATACAGCTGAGGCACGGAATAATATCCGCCCTCCGGGATGACCTTGGCACCGTAAGCCACCGCTTTGCCTCCGCGGATGAAAGCCTGCACGGCCGGGTGCGCTTTGAATTTGCGGAACAGCTTGTGCGGATTTGCCGAAGGATTGGCATAATCCAGACCGTAAGCGTATCCCACCATGATCTGGTTTGGCGCTGTCCAGTAAACAAAACCGCCGCCGTAAGTCTTCATATCGGAAGGATAGCCGAACGTGTGCATGATCTCGCCCACGCGGTCCGGGTTCGGAGAGACTTCGATGATCTCCTTCACACCCACAGCGTAACTCTGCGGACGGACTCCGTGCATCTGCTTGCGATCTAACAAACGGCGTGTCAACACACCGAGTGCTCCTTCACCCAGAATGACCGTCTTGGCGCGGATCTCTTCAGCAGGCAAATAATTGCTCTTTTGGCCACCCTTGTGATCCAAACCTTTGGCACCGGTCTTCACGCCGATGATGCGTCCCCGTGCATCTTCCACCAGTTCCGTCGCCGCAAATCCGGTATAGACTTCGGCTCCCTCTTTTTCGCAGAGCTGAGCCAGATAGATGGTCAGTTTGGTCAAAGAACCAACGGGATACCCCTCGGCATGCATCAGGCCCGGCACCCAGGGGATCTGCATACCGCCTTTCTCCGTCAGCATGCGGAAGGATTCTTTCTTCACGCGGGCCGTGACGGGCATCTTGCTGATCTCCTCGTCCGTCAGAAGCCCCGCAAATCCGGAGGGATCTATCACCGCTCCGGAAAGGACATGACTGCCCACATTTCTTCCTTTTTCCAGGATCGTCACGCGAGGTAACTTTTCGCAGCCCTGCTTTTTGAGTGTTCTCAGCAGCGATAAAGCCGTGGACAGCGAAGCCACACCGGCGCCTACGCAGAGAATATCGGTCTCAATATAATTTTGTTCTGACATATTCAGTTTCTCCCTCTTTTAGTTACCTGCTTTTGCTTTCTTCAATGCCTCAATGAGCGCCGGGATGATCTCCATCACATCCCCCACGATGCCTAAATTGGCGACTCCAAAGATCGGAGCGTTTTCGTCACGGTTGACCGCGATCACATAATCCGCGCCGGAAATGCCGGCCAGATGCTGGATCGCGCCGGAAATACCAAAGGCCATATAGATCTTGGGCGCGACCGTCTTGCCGGTCTGTCCCACCTGACGCGCGGATGAGATCCAGCCCGCGTCCACACAGGGACGGGATGCCGAGACCGTTCCGCCCAGCAGATGCGCCAGCTCTTCCAGCATACCAAAGTTTTCCGCTTTGGCCATGCCTCTGCCGCCGGAGACCAGGATCTCCGCCTCGGCAATGTCGATACTGTCGCCTTCCTTGCGGATGGATTTGACCAGTTTCAGTTTGCGTGCCACCAGCTCCAGCTGTTCCATCAGGACTTCCCCGTTCCGGGAAGGATCGGGTTCATTCGCGCGGAACACACCCGGACGCACCGTGGACATTTGCGGACGGTGATTCGGCGTCATGATCGTTGCCATAATGTTGCCGCCAAAAGCCGGACGCGTCTGGTGCAGCAGGAATGTTTCCTTGTCGATGCTCAGATTGGTGCAGTCGGCCGTCAGACCGGTACGGGCACGCACCGCCGCGCGGGCCACAAAACTGCGTCCGATCGCGGTCGCCCCGGCCAGGATGACTTCCGGTTTGTATTTATCTATCAGCTTGTAGAGAGCATCTGTATAGGTATCGGCTTCATATTCGCCCAGGGACGGCTGATCCACCACATAAACTTTATCGGCTCCATGCCGGATCAGATCCTGAGCCTGACCGCTGATCTGATCGCCCAGCAGTACCGCACACAGCTCGCAGCCGCGGTCATCGGCCAGACGGCGGCCCGTTGCCAGCAGCTCGAACACGACCTTGTGTATCTTGCCGCCGCGCTGTTCCGCGAAGACCCAGACATTCTTGTACTGTGTCAGATCTGCCGCGTTGGCGTTCTCATTCTTCCGCGCCGTGATAGCGCCGAAAGGACAAGCCTCCACACAGGACATACAGGCGCGGCAGTCGCCCACCAGCGTTGCTTTTTTGTCCACCATTTCCAGCGCGCCGAAGGGACATCCCTTCACGCACTTCTTACAGCCTTTACATTTATCTTGATTGATGATGATAGGGGCCTCGTCCATATTATTTCAACGCTCCTTTCTTTTTCAAAGCATCCAGGATCGAGCTCAGGGCTTTAGCCTTGTCGCTCTTCCACACACATTTCATTTCGCAGTCACGCACCGGCGGCGAGAAGATCTTCACCACTTTGGTCGGCGAGCCTTTCAGACCCAGCCGTTCGGGATCCGCGTTCGTATCCTTGGCCGCCAGCCATTGTGTCTTGGCTTTGCGGGCATTCATGCAGCCTCTCAGCGAGGCAAAGCGCGGCGCGGGCGCTTCTTTCAAAACAGTCATCACACAGGGAAAATCTCCTTCCCAGATGTCGGAGCCTTCTTCATAAACGGACTCCGCCTGGAAATGATTTCCCTCCACGGTCAGACTTTTGACATTACACAAAAGTGTATAGCCTAAATACTCCGACACACCGGGACCCACCTGGGCCGTGTCACCGTCAATGGCCTGCTTGCCGAAGAGCACCAGATCCGGATGCTCATTGACCTTCTTGATCGCCAGTGACAGCGCGTAAGAGGTCGCCAAAGTATCCGCTCCGGCAAAAGCTCTGTCCGTCAGCAGCACGCCGTCATCCGCGCCGCGAGCGATCGCGTCACGCAGGATCACGTCTGCCTGCGGCGGGCCCATTGTGATCACACTCACACGGGCACCTTGTGTATCTTTCAATTTCAGCCCCATTTCCAGGGCGTATTCATCAAATGGATTGAGAATGCTCTCGACCCCATCCCTCATCAGCGTGTTGGTTTCGGGATTGATCTTTACATTCGTCGTATCCGGCACCTGTTTTATACAAACGATTACATGCATAGCTCAAACAAGATTTCAGCAACGCTTATATGCTTTCCATCTTCTCTCGGTTTAGTTTATAACTCTTAACAAAAAAGAAACCCTCCATGAGGATTTCTTTCGACTTAAATCAGTTTTCTTTTTTCACACAAGAGGCTTCCCATTCACTTTGAGAAACCTTTTGCCGTTTCGATAAAAAGAGGAAATCCCCCTTCTTATTTCCAATGACGATATCAGGACAGCCGTCCCCGTTGACATCATCCACGGTGAACTGCGTTCCCACTCCGGAATCCGTATCTATCAGGAACGGGATAAAATCCGCTGTTCCGTCCGCGTTCCGAACCAGTTTCCACCAGTAGAGCACCGCCGGATTGTTCCCTTCCGGGTCAATGGGCGGCTTGTGGGCCCACCACCGTTTCCCGGTCACAAAATCCAGCAGACCGTCTCCATCGATATCCGTCAGAACAAGCGAATGCGCCTGAGTAAAGCGGATACCGTAAGGGCACTCACTGGCCTGTTCGTCCATTAAAATGTGTTTTTCAAAATCGATCTTTCCTTCCGCGTCGCGTTTCTGCTCCCACCAGATCAGTCCGTATTTATGCGGATGCCACACGGTGATGACATCATTCAGTCCGTCGCCGTTCACGTCCGTCACCAGCATCTGCGCACCGCCGTCAGCAAAGGTGAACTTGTGATACTTCCACACCGGATCACCGTCCAGCGATTCCGGCTGCTCCCACCAGCCCAAAGCTTCCACAAAATCTTTGCGGCCGTCACCATTGATATCGCCGATACCAACTCCATGCGTATAGATGAAGAACGCGCCCTTGGCATGGCTGACCTTGTGGAATGTCCACGGCTCGTCCGGATGTTCAAAATTCCAAGTTGCGTAGCCCAGATATCCGTCTGTGTTAAAAATCAGCTCCGGCCGTTCATCACCCACAACATCCCGCAGATCCGGCGACTCATTCCCGACCCAGGAATAGACCTCATGCGCAGTCCAGTTCCCTTCCTTGCCTCTGGGGTTCTCGTACCAGTAGGCTGGTTTGCCGGGAGTGTCAATGATGAAAATATCATCCCAGTCATCGCCGTTGAAATCCATCCCGTAACAGGAAAACGCGTCGGAATAATCCGCCGGGTCGAAAGTTTTCACCGGGCGGAATGGATGCACCTTCTTGAAATCCGGGCCTTCATACCACTGGCTGCCGATGACCAGATCCTTGTGACCGTCCTTATTGAAATCACCCGTCCCGGCACCTTCCGCGTGGAACCGGTCGGAGAGCTGATGCTTCTCAAACGTCACCTTTGTGTACGCCGGTGCGTCGTCCGAGTATGCCGTCGTCAGCATGACTGCCGCAGCCCAAACAATTGCAAAAAGTTTCAGTTTCATCTTTAAATTTTTTATACCGTCACCGAGCCTTCGATCTTTCGATCGCTCTCAATAAACATCCAGCAGACCGCTCCCAGGAAATAGATCCCTGCCGAGATACAAATGATCATCGGCCAGGAACACCCCATCGTCCCCAGCATCACGCCTGTCAGCGCCGGCATCACCACATTGGCCAGCTGCCCGGCCATGTTCATGCTGCCGGATAACGTTCCGCAAAACACTCCGCCCATATCCGAGCAGGCCGTCCAGCTGGGCGGCATCACCAGGTCATTGCAAAAACTGGAACAGCCCATCGCCACCATCGCCAGAGTCGGGCTCCCGATAAAAGCCGACATCGCCAGGAACGCGGACGCTCCCGTGAACCCGGCGGCCGCCATCCAGCGGCGGGCACGGCCGGCCGCACCCATCCTGCGCACCAGATACGCCAGGACATAACCGCACACCAGCGACCCGATACCGCCGAAAAACAGCGGAAATCCGGCCAGGAACGCACCTTTTTCCAAAGTTGCCCCCCGATGCTCCAGCAGGTAAGTGGGCAGCCAGGTGATGTAAAAACAGGCTCCGTAATTCAGACAGAAAAACTGGAACCACAGCAGCCAAACATCTTTGCGCTCCAGTATCCTTTTCCAGGGAACCGGTATCCGAGCCACATTTTCCTCTGGTTTCGGCAAAATTGCCAGCTCAGATTTACTAATTTTTGACTTCTGCGCCGGATCGTCCCGGTACCACAGCCAGAAAGCCGCGGCCCAAACCACGCCCAGCAGTCCAAAAACGATAAAAGCACTTCTCCAGGAATAGTATTTCAAGAACCAGATCACCAGCAGCGGGGTAAAAGCTCCGCCCCAGCGCGCCGCCAGCCAGATCCACCCCTGTGCCATCGTCCGTTCACTCTGCGGCAGCCATACCGCGAACATCTTGGTCATATTCGGAAAGGCTCCGGCCTCTCCGGCTCCAAATAAGAACCGTGTGATCAGCATCGTGATATATCCCCGGACACAACCCGTCAGCATCGTGAATACAGACCACCACAGCACGATCCTCATTAAAATTTTCCGCACCCCGAAGCGGTCCCCCATCCATCCTGTCGGGATCTCAAAAATGCCGTAAGCCAGTGCGAAAGCCGAAAAAAGCAATCCTTTCTGGAAATCCGTCAGACCAAACTCCTCCTGTATCGCCGGAGCCGCCTGAGACATACAGACACGGTCAATATAGGTGATCACTGCCAGTGTCATGGCAAAGAAAATCACCCCGTACCGCACTCGTGTCATGGGTCTCATCCCCGATGCGCCGCCGATACCGTCTGCGTCTGAACTCATATACCGCGCGTTATCTTGAACTTCCCGTTTCCAAAAAGCAAGCTATTTCATTAAATTCAATAATGATAGCGCAGCTGGGCAATAAGCAGGACTTCTCCTTCCTTCGTATACGATCCTTTCTTCCTCAAAATCAACCCCTAAAAAGCCACTTTTCCTCATAAACACACACATTTCCTAAAATTCCGCTTGCTTCCGGGGCTGTCCCTGTTTAGAGTAAGCCCTGTAGTAGAGGTTACTAACATCGAATTACGAATTATGAATTTTATTTCTAAAACCAATGTCGTGGCAGCGGCCGTATGCGCCGCCTGTCTGTTTTCTCTGACACAAACCCAAGCGGGTGAACCGGATCCCCGGTACGGTATCCATGACCGCAACCGTCCGGTACCTGTCCAGGTCGATCCCGGCTATCCCGGAACTCAGGACAAGACCGGCAAAGCTCCCCAGGGCGCGGTCGTTCTCTTTGACGGCACCAACCTGGATCAATGGGTCGCTATGGACGGCAAAAAGACCAAGTGGATCGTCAAAGACGGTGCCATGGAATGCGTTCCCGGCTCCGGCTATATCCGTACCAAAGACAGCTTCGGCGACTGCCAGCTCCATGTGGAATGGGCCGCTCCCGCCAAGGTAGAAGGTGACGACCAGGGCCGCGGCAACAGCGGTGTCTTCCTGGGCGGCGACCGCTATGAAGTCCAGGTGCTGGATACCTACAACAACAAGACCTACGCCGACGGTTTCGCCAGCGCTATCTATGGTCAGTATCCTCCCATGGTGAACCCCATCCACAAACCCGGTGAATGGAACACCTACGACATCATCTATATCGCCCCGCGCTTCGACGGCGACAAACTCGTTTCCAAGGCACATATCTCTGTGATCTTCAATGGTGTAGTCGTCCAATGGGATCGCGAGCTGACCGGCCCCACCGGACACCATGAACGCCCGGCATACAGACCGCATGATGTGCGTCAGCCCATCGCCTTCCAGGATCACGGCAATCCCGTCAGATTCCGCAACGTCTGGATCCGCGAGCTGAACCAATAAGGAACACAAAGATGCCCGTATTTGAACGGGTATCCGATCATTCTTTCAGAGACGAGCTCACCGCTCGTCTCTTTTTTTTGATTTTGATGCACACGGTTTTGCGTTCCGTCCTTCACAGGACAAGAAATTTATGCTATCTTGCAGTTACGGCGTGGTATCACGTCCTATCCGATCATGAGCGGCATGAATGAAAAAAGAATGAAACTGGGGGTCCTGGGCTCCGGCAAAGGCACCAATCTGGTGGCTATCGCGGAAGCAGCGCAAGCCGGAGAGATCCCCGTAGATATCGTACTGGTGATAGCGGACTCACCCGATGCCGGCATTCTCAGCCGTGCCGAATTTTATGGGATCCCCGCCCGGTATATCTCCGCGGGCAGTTCCAAAACACGTCTGGACGGTGAAGCGGAACAGGCTTATATCCAAGCCCTTAAAAATGCCGGTGCGGAATGGGTCGCCCTGGCCGGGTTCATGCGGATCGTCAAAGCGGATTTCCTGAAAACTTTCCCCAACCGCGTTGTCAATATCCATCCTTCCCTTCTGCCTGCGTTCCAGGGACTTCATGCCTGGAAACAGGCTCTGGACTACGGTGTGAAAATAACCGGCGTGACCGTTCACTATGTGGATTCCGGTGTGGATACCGGCCCCATCATCGCCCAGACGGCCGTCCCTGTCCTGGAAGGAGATACCCCTGAGACACTCCACCAGCGCATCCAGATCGAGGAGCACAAGATCTACCCTGCCGTTCTGAAGCGTTTGGCAACTCTTTCATAACTGGCTTATGGGATTATTCAAGTGGTTTAAACCCGGAGAGATCCAACTGGAAAGCGGCAGCCATTTCGGACCTTACCGTCTGCACGAACTGATCAACAGCGGCGGTCTGGCTCAGCTGTGGCTGGCCTCCAACAACAAAGAAGAATCCTTCGCACTGAGGATCGCCCATCCCGATCTGACCAGTGTAAACCGCAAACGCTTTATCCAGGGCTGCGAGGCTCTTTCGCAAATACCGGCCCATCCCAACATGATCCAGTACATCGCTCACGGCAAATGGGAGCGCATCCCGTATCTGGCCATGGAATACGTCGAGGGTGCCAACATGAGGGAGCTTTTTGCCGCGGAAGATGATATCCTGATCGAAAAAATCTGGGATATCCTCTTTGGCTGTGCCTCGGCGCTGGAACACGTCCACGAGAACGGATGGCTTCATCTGGACTACAAGCCCGAAAACATCGTCATTTCACGCGGCGGTCATCCCAAACTCATTGATTTCGACCTCTGTGTGCCCAAACCCGACAAACCGGTGGAACTGAAGCCCGCAGGCACTCCGGCCTATATGGCGCCAGAGATCCTTCTGCACAAACCGGCAGATCAGCGGGCGGATATTTTCGCCTTTGGAGTCATTGCCTACGAACTCTTTACCCATAAGCGGCCCTTTATTGGAGAATCCTCCGAAGAAGTCCTGCGCAAGATGCTGGACGAGCGGAGCGGTCTGGTGCCTCCGCGCGAATATAATCCCGATATTTCCAAAGGATTGGAAAAAGTGCTGCTGAAATGCCTGGAACGCAATCCCGATAAACGCTACCCCCACATGAGCGTCGTGATCCGCGATTTGCAGCAGGCTCCATAATAAAAGAACCACGAATAGATATAGGTAACCCGTTTGTAATAAATAGGTTTTGTATGGACACTTAACCTATATGTCTCTATATTTTATTTCCTTGTTATTGAATAAGTTATATTTATCCATTCGTGATTCTTTTTTATTTCCAAAATACGGTTGAAAACTTGTCAAGGGTGTGTTAAATTTGGATTTGGGTGTTATTTGTGGGACACAATAGGTTATGAACTTTTTTAATTCTAAGTTTTTCAGACTGCTGCTGCCGATCCTGGGCTGCGGATTGGCCATCGTATTTCTGGTGTCTTTGCTGTCGCCGGTCATCACGCGTTTAAAGGCAGATCGCAATCCCTATAACCGGGAAATAACCCTTGCCGAGAACAGCGGTCAGTCGTCACAGCCGCAGGCTTTGCGCAGAACGGCCAGCAGCCATATCCGCTTCAGCGATTCGGGAAGCATCAATCTGCCCCGTCCGCATAAGGAAGTGAAAGAGGAAGAAGAGCTGATGGAAAGTGCCAATGACGCTTCCACCTCTCTGCAGGGATATATGCCGATCCTGGGCGGACAGTATCAAAACGCGAACAAACCCCGGCGCATGACCAAAGCCGAAAAGAAACGCATGGAGGAGAAACGCGACCGCCAGGAAAACTGGGCCTATGCCGATCCCGATGAAGTCGTGGACGACGCGGAGAAAGAAATCTGGGAAAAGAAAGATGCCCGCGATGCCGAAGAGGAGATCAAGGAAGATGAAACAGTGGAATCCATCATCCTGGGTGACAAGAAGAATTTGCTGATCTACAAGTTCATCAACGGGGATTCCGGTGACTCCAAGGATAAAGACGAGGCACTGGCCGCGACGCAGTCCAACCCCAAAAACGATGTTTCCGCCAAGGTCAAACTCAGCGACAGTGAAAGCACGGCATCCGCCGCGAACGTCAGGAATCCCACGGAACGGATCGTGAGCGGCGCGCAAAGCTCCCCTTTCAGCAAGGACACCGATATCCATTCCAAGGTGTTTTCCTCCTCCGGCAATAATAACAACAATGTCTGGGACTTTTTCAACGGCGGCTCCAAGTCCGCCTCCACTAAGATTGACAATCCGATGGCTGCGCTCCAGCAGCGGGAGAAGAGCATCAATGACTTCCGTTCGTTGATCACCACCGCGCCGCAAAGCCCGGCCAACGCGACTCCTGCCGCCAATCTCTCGGAGCGGGTCAACATCAGCTCCTCCACCGGGAATCTGTTCGGAACAGATGCCGGCGGCGGCAATTCGCTTCCGTCCAGTCCCGGCGGCATCACGCTGCCCGGAACGGATAACTCGCTCACAGCGCCGCCGACCGCGGCACCCGCAGCCAGAACTTCCCCTCTGGCTCCGGAAGGACGCGGCATCACTCGTGAAGGAATGCCTTCGCGCGAGATCCCCCGTCTGATCATCAGAAGACCCTGACCCCAAAACTAAAAAAATATGAACTCTTTTATTAAATTCAGTGCCGTCATCACAGCATGCGCGGCGTTTTTATTCTGCACACACACCGAAACAGCTTTCGCGGCTGACGGTGATTCCCCACAGCTTGCTCCCATGATGACCCCGGCTCCGCTGGAACTGGGACGCGGAGTCAACGTGCTGGGCTATGATCCGATCTGGAACAATTTTGAACAAAGACGCTTCAAAGCCGAATACTTCTCCAAGATCAAAGAGGCCGGCTTCGACCATCTGCGGCTGAACATCCATCCCTTCCGTCATCAGCTGGGCGCGGACGAGGGCTACCGCATGAAAGACGAGTGGTACAAAACTCTGGACTGGATCGTGGACAATGCCCTGCGGAACGATCTGAAGATCATCCTCGATCTGCATGAGTACAACGCCATGAGCGAGGATCCCGAAGGCAACCGGGAGCGTTTCCTCTCCTTCTGGAGGCAAATGTCCGACAAGTTCGCCAGCTACTCCAACCGGGTCGTTTTTGAGCTGCTGAATGAACCCCATAACAAGCTCGATGCGAAACTGTGGAATGTTTACGCCAAAGACGCTCTGGCCGTGATCCGCGAGAAAAACCCGGAACGCCCCGTCATCATCGGCGCGACCCAATGGAACAGCATCAATCTGCTGCACACACTTGAACTGCCGGCAGACGATCCCAATATCCTGGTGACGGTCCACTATTACAAACCGATGCGCTTTACCCATCAGGGTGCCAGCTGGGTCGGCGAGGAACTGAGAAAAACCACCGGCGTGACCTGGGGAACGGACGAGGAAAAAGCGGCCGTTGTGAAAGATTTTGAGGAAGCCCGCAAGTGGGGCGTGGATAATCACCGCATCGTCTATCTGGGCGAGTTCGGTGCTTACGACAAAGCTCCCACCGAGTCCCGCGTGACCTACACGGACTACGTCTGCCGCACCTGCGAAAAGATGGGCTGGAGCTGGGGCTACTGGCAGTTCGACTCCGACTTTCTCGTCTTTGACGTGAAAACCGATAAATGGTTTGAACCGATCCTGGGCGCGCTGATCCCGAATTCTCCGGCTCTGAAATAGGTCCTGACACGACGTGGCTGCGTCACCATCATCCGGCTCTGTCCCAACGCGGGGGACTCTTGCCTCCGGGCAGAGCAAAGAAGAACTCTATCCGGCCAGCGGACGCTTTCCGCGCAAAGGATACTACCGCTTTCGGATGACGATCGCCTTTGACGGCACTCATTACGCCGGCTGGCAGTTCCAGCTTTCCGGGCTGGCCGTCCAGCAATGCGTGGAAACCGCCCTGAAAGCGCTTTTCCCCGGCTCGCTGGGTGTCCACGGATGCAGCCGCACCGATGCCGGAGTCCACGCACTGGGACTGGTCGCCCACGCGGACGTTCCACGCGAAGAATTCCGCATCCCCATCCGCAAACTGATCCTGGCTCTGAACGCGCACCTGCCGGAGGATATCCGTGTGC